>ENA-OQVM01000115-OQVM01000115.1-marine-metagenome-genome-assembly--contig:-NODE-115-length-125377-cov-11.458476_pt1 | contig 125377 bp, 121 predicted proteins | sample MGYA00237776_ERZ505498 | MGnify/ENA primary metagenome ERZ505498 (study PRJEB26159, sample SAMN06265151) | marine metagenome | isolation source: Helgoland LTER site | place: Germany:Helgoland... | reverse complement strand
TTGTGATCAACTCCAGTCTAGACATGGCGGTTTGGTAGTGTCACGGTCCAATTTTGTGGTTTGGAATAAATCAACCAGTGATAGTAGAATATTATGGGTCATGAATATACGCTTTGGGTGGGATTGTTTGAAGTTACAATTTTATCTTTGCAAGTTACTCTGACCGCAACTGTCTTGGCCTCATTAATTGGGATGCCCTTTGGTGCGTGGTTAGCACTTACGCGTTTTGGGGCTCGACGTTGGATAATAGCTACTTTGAATGCTTTAATGGGCATTCCACCTGTCGTAGTTGGCCTAATAGTTTATGTCATGCTGTCGCGCTCCGGACCAATTGGAGTTTTGAACTTATTGTTCACGCCCACGGCCATGGTGATAGCCCAGGTCATAATTATATTGCCACTGATTGCCTCTTTAGCACATCAAGCCTGCAGAGACCTTTGGGCTGAGTACCATGACTTGCTGATTTCGCTTGGGTCTAAGAAAATGCAGCGGATACAGGTATTACTTTGGGATGGCCGTCGCGCGCTTTTGACTGCTGCCCTAGCTGGCTTTGGCCGTGCAATTGGCGAGGTTGGCGCAATTATGATTGTTGGTGGAAACATTGATCATGCAACGCGCGTCTTGACTACTTCAATTGCACTTGAAACCTCCAAAGGCAATTTGGGTTTTGCATTGGCTCTTGGTGGGGTTTTGATAGTACTTTCTTTAACTGTAAGCTTCGCAGTACATGGGCTTTCCCGCACGGAGAGGGCCAGCCGGTGGTAGAAAGTATTATGATAAAAGTTGAGGAAGTGGTTGTCGAAAGGCGTGGGAGACGGCTACTTGGGCCTGCAACATTTTCTATTAATGATAAAGGCATCACTGCCGTTATAGGGCCAAACGGCGCTGGAAAGTCTACGTTACTTCGGCTGATGCATGGGCTCGAGCGCGCCCGCTATGGTCAACTAAATTTACCAATTCATATGAATTCCCAGCAACAAGCATTTCTGTTTCAGCATCCAATTCTCCTGCGAAGATCAGTGCAGCAAAATCTGATCCTTCCTCTAAAACTTAGAGGTGTCCCTACAGAGATAAGGGAGCAGGAAGTAGTAAAGATAGCCACTGAATTTGGCCTCAATAAATTATTGGAGCAAGACGCTTTTCTACTTTCTGGAGGTGAAAAGCAAAAACTCACGTTGGCGCGGGCATTAATCATAAAACCTAACTTACTTTTCCTAGACGAGCCCTCGGCTAATTTAGATAGGCCGTCGACTTTAATCATTGAAAATGCAGTTAAAGTTGTTGCAGATCAGGGCTGTAAAGTTATTTTAGCAAGCCACTCGATGGCTCAAGTAAAGAGACTTGCTGAAGATGTTTTGTTTATTTCAGATGGTGTAGTACATGGACCATTTTTTGTGCAAGATTTTCTACAAAAGCCTCCAACAGAATCTGCCCAAGATTGGTTGGAGGACATTTAATTTGGCAAAATTAATAGGACTGATTTTTGCGATTTGGGCCTCAATGAGTGGCGCTGAAACAGTGCGCTTGGCGGTAACTACGTCATTCCAAAATTCAGGATTGTCTGATGTCCTTCTTCCCAAAATTAAGTCCGATACTGGTATTGAGCTTCAGGTCTTAGTAGTGGGCACTGGACAGGCCCTAAAACTAGGACAGGCTGGAGACGTGGACGCAGTTTTAGTACATTCACGTGCGGATGAGGAACTTTGGGTTGCATCGGACTATGGACCCTACCGGCGAGAGCTTATGTATAATGACTATGTGTTAATTGGCCCAACAAAAGATCCTGCTAATATAAAGGGATTAACTTCTGCGAGTGTAGCTTTAATTGCGATTGCTGGCGGTGGGCACCTTTTTGTTAGTCGTGGCGATGACAGTGGCACACATAAGACAGAGCAGGCTCTTTGGCAGGCTGCAACAATTGCTGAAATGGGCAACTGGTACCGTTCAGTTGGAGCGGGAATGGGGGCTACTTTAAATACGGCTGTCGCAATGGGCGGCTACGTTCTTGCTGATCGTGCCAGTTGGATCAATTTTGGAAATAAACATAACATGTCAATTTTGCTGGAAGGGGACCCAGCATTTTTTAATCAATATGCGTTTTTACCGGTGTCTCAAGAACGTCACCCTCATGTGAAACGTGAGGCAGTTCAGAGGTTGGAAGATTGGTTGGTTGGCTTGCATGGTCAAAAAGCCATTCAGGAATATCGTCTAGATGGGGTTCAACTATTTTTCCCCAATGCCAAGTGAAAGTTGTTCAGCTTAAAAGTACCGTTATTTGACTACTCCTATAAGGTAGTTTCATTGTTTTCTTAATTCCTTGAATGACCGGAAAGTATATTTGATCTTAAAGATGGACAATCATATCTTTGGTGGCGCTCCTCCTAGAAAAGAATTTCCATTTTGATAATCGCATGGCGCTTCCTGCATCTGCAAATGCAGGTGCCGCCCGTCATCCTTGTAGGGGTTGGCCTGTGCTAGTTCTTCATCAAAATCAATTCCGAGGCCAGGCCCCTGTGGCGCGACAATGAACCCATTTTCAACCTTAATTGAGTTCTTAATTAAAGCTTTGTGGAATTGTGTTTCAATGGTCTCGGCAATCAATATGTTGGGAATCGAAACTGAGAGGTGTACATTAGCCGCCCACTCAACTGGACCCGCATATAGATGAGGCGCCAATTGGACATTATAAACTTCGGCAATAGCAGCAATTTTTTTGGTTTCCCAAATCCCACCTGAACGACCCAAAGCAGGCTGTAAAATGGATGCGGCGCCTTGGCGCAAGACCTCAGCAAATTCAGACTTGGTGGTTAGCCTTTCGCCTGTCGCAATCGGTATTGTTACTGCACGAGCGACCTTGGCCATTTCTGAGATGTTGTCAGGCGGGATTGGTTCTTCAAACCACAGTGGAGAAAATGGCTCTAATGCTGTCCCAAGACGAATGGCGCCTGCAGTTGAAAATTGTCCATGAGTTCCAAATAAAAGATCAGCTTTGCTGCCCACCGCTTCTCTTATAGCCGCACAGAATTTAACTGATTGGTTGATATCCGTCATTGCTGGCATGTGACCGCCGCGTAATGTGTAAGGGCCGGCTGGATCAAATTTAACAGCTGTGTAGCCATTGCCAACTGCTGCCAACGCCGCCTCTGCTGTTTGCGCAGCATTGCCCCAAAATTCATTTATATCGTGATGAGCTAGGGGGTACAGATAGGAGTAGGCACGAATTCTATCATTCATTTTACCGCCTAAAAGAGCCCAGATTGGACGTTCACGAGCTTTACCAAGGATATCCCAACATGCTATTTCTAAACCTGAAAATGCGCCCATTACAGTCAAATCTGGCCTTTGAGTAAAGCCACTTGAATAGGCTCGTCGAAACATAAGTTCGACATCCTCTGGACTTTGTCCCTCCATGTGACGGTCGAACACATCGTGGATTACGTGGCTCATTGTGGTTGGACCCACGCTGCTTGCGTAGCATTCCCCTATGCCGACAATCCCATTGTCGGTGGTGACCTTAACAAAGATCCAATATCTTCCCCCCCACCCTGGCGCCGGTGGGGATGTAACGATGACTTCGAGATCTTGAAGCTTCATGGTCGCCTCCAAATTTTAATACATGATAAGTTAGATTTTTCTACAATTACGTTTTTAATTATTTAAATATGATTACATTACGTTTTGCTGACCCAGTTTTTGTGTCCGCGATTGCCTCGTTGATTTGTGTTAAAGGCCAGCGTCCTGATACAAGTTCGTCGAGTTTTAGTCTGCCCTGTTTGTAAAGGTCTATCATCCAAGGAATATCGCGCTGGATAACAACATCCCCCATTTTTGAACCCACCATGCTTTGTGAGGCAGCAGCAAAGTTACCGGCTTCATAGGTTGAAGTTGCTCCAGTTGCGGGCATGCCAACCATAATGACCTTACCATTTAGGGCAAGGTAATTTGGCGCGGTTGTGTAGGCTGTTGCCGCGCCAACCGTAACAAACACTGCGTCGGCTCCTCGACCAAGAGCAACTTTAGCGTCCACCCAGGGCGTACTACCACTGGCTAGCACAGTATCTGTAGCGCCAAATTCCTTAGCAATCGCTAGTTTTTCGGAAAGCATATCGACAGCTACAATGCGTCGTGCACCAGCAATACGGGCACCCTGAATTGCATTTAAGCCTACACCACCAACCCCAATTATTACTGCATCCTGACCGGGCCTAAATTTTGCGGTGTTAACTACGGCGCCGACGCCGGTAATTACGCCGCATGCAATCAAAGAGGCGACCTCCATTGGAATATCTTCCGATATTCGGACAACTTGGCTTCTAGCGACTACAACTCGTTCCGCGAACGCTCCACTGGCCATGGCTTGGTGCAGCTTACTACCGTCAGGCATCTTTAAAGGCCCATGGTCGCCATCGTAAGTGGTTTCGCATCCTGTAGGTCGACCGGAGCAGCAAGAAGGACATGTCCCGCAAGATCTAATCAAAGTCACCACAACTGGATCGCCTAGTGAAATTCCTGAAACGCGCTCTCCCATCGCCGAAATGCGCCCTGCTGCCTCATGGCCATAAACGGCAGGTAATGACCCACCCCACTTACCATCTAGATACGTAATATCTGAATGACATATGGCACAGGCTTCCAAAGTTACTTCGACTTCGTCGGGTTTAGGCGCTGCCAAGATCACTTCCTGAACATTTAGTGGATGTGCAAATGCATGTGCAACAGCAGCTTTTATTGTGGGCATGAGTCTTTTCCAAGCGATGTTTTTTTACTAGGCTAATATATGTTGTGGAACGTGCAATGGGGTTTATAAAATTTAGTATACAATTTCAGGAGATCCTGAGCCACTGATGAGAATAGCTTTTTTAAAGATACTATATATATTGAAAATACATAGGATAGCTAACTGTTGATGCTCCAGTATAGCGTTCAAAGGTGGCTTGTTGCGTTAAGAATCTAATGATTAGCTCAGTAAATGGCGTTGCCTGTCCCAAACAGGAAAGATGACCAACACTCGGATAAGTTGAAAATCGCTCCTAGGAATTAAATCTTCAAAAACTTGCATGGCGCTTCCCCTTTGCTCCTACATTGTTATCATTGTGCACAGTTTGTGGAGGATTCTATGCTGATAAGCAGCTGCGTATTTGATGCCTGTGGCACTTTATTTTATGTGGCCGCTGCAGCGGATACTGCCGTGGCTCTTCATGAAAATTCAGAAATTTCACAAAACTGGGCCAAATTAGCCAATGACTTGCGGGTGAAGCAATGAATATTGAGATGATACGAGCGGCGGCGCAGCGCTTGAAGGGGCATGTACGTCGTACACCGTTACTGAATTCGACATTTGTAGATGAGATTGCGGGCCGCCGAGTGTGGATGAAGGCTGAGGCCCTGCAACACACTGGATCTTTTAAATTTAGGGGCGGGTGGTCTGCCATTTCGGCTTTATCTTCGGAGGCAAAGACGGCAGGTGTCATTGCCTTTTCATCGGGCAATCATGCGCAGGGCGTGGCGCTGGCGGCGCAGATGCATGGTGCATCAGCAGTGATAGTCATGCCGTCAAATGCGCCAAAGCTGAAAGTAGAGAATACTCGATCTTTAGGGGCTGAGGTAGTATTGTATGACCGCGACACTGAGGATCGCGAAGAGATTGGGCAACGCATATCTAAGGCGCGTGGTTTGACGTTGATCAAGCCCTACGACGAACCAGAAGTGATTGCTGGCCAAGGCACCTGCGGCTTGGAGATTGCTGAGCAGGCCACCGCGGCAGGGATCAAAGCGGCTGATGTTTTGGTGTGCTGTGGCGGCGGCGGGCTGACATCTGGCATTGCATTGTCACTCGAAGTGGAAGCACCTGACATGCGGGTGCGTCCAGTCGAGCCTGTAGATTTTGATGATGTTACCCGCTCTCTGGAAAAAGGTGTTCCACAGACTAACTCTCGGTTTGGGGGCAGTATTTGTGATGCAATTGTCACGCCAACGCCTGGGGATTTGACGTTTCCGATCATGAAACGTCTTTGCGGCGCAGGTATAGTGGTGTCAGATCAAGCTTGTCTGCGCGCCATGTCCGTCGCCTTTACCAGGTTTAAAGTGGTGTTAGAGCCGGGTGGGGCAATCGCATTGGCCGCCGCTCTTTATCATGGTGATCAAATATCTGGGGAAGACGTGATTTGCATCGCCTCTGGTGGCAATGTTGATGCAGATATGATTTCGCAGGCTCTAGCCGATTACCCCTGTATCTAAAAATAAAAAACTAAGCTTTAGTCGACGATTTACCCCAAGTTTAAAAATTTTCAGGCTGTGGCAGACCAAGAATATGCAGGCCACCATCTACCATGATGGTTTCCCCGGTTGTGCATTCGCCGTAATCTGAAGCGAGATACACTGCCGTGCCGCCAATCGAGGCTTTGGTCGCATTAGCCCGCAGCGGTGCGTTGGCCTCAGTAAACCGAAATGTCTTGCGTGCACCACCAATAGCTGCGCCAGATAGGGTTTTCATCGGTCCTGGCGAAATTGCGTTCACCCGAATTTTCTGTGGACCTAAATCATTGGCAAGGTAGACCACTGCAGACTCTAAAGCGGCTTTGGCAACGCCCATTACATTATACCAAGGCGTGGCTTTTCTACTACCTTGATAGGTTAGAGTGATTAAAGTCCCACCCTCCTTCATCAAAGGCTCAGCTTTTTTTGCCATATCGATAAAGGAATAAGCTGAAATCTCCAGTGAATTTTTAAAGTTTTCACGGCTGGTGTCGATAAAGCGGCCAGTCAGCTCATTCTTGTCAGAATAAGCGATAGCATGAACAGCAAAATCGATACCACCCCACTCTTGCGATAATCTGTCAAAGGCCGCTTGGGTGCTGTTTTCATTTTGAACGTTATAATCTAGGACTAGATCCACGCCCAATTCTGTGGCTAAGGGTTTTACCTTTTCGCCAAAGACATCCATCTGAACGCCAAATGCTAACTCAGCGCCTTCGGCTTTCATTGCCTCCGCGATGCCCCAAGCTATTGAACGATTGTTTGCAATCCCTGTAATTAGACCGCGTTTGCCTTTGAGAAGTTCTGCCATTTTTTTATCCGTTAAATTTACTCATAATTAATGTTGCATTAGTTCCGCCAAACCCAAAGCTATTAGATAGTATGGTGTCCAGTTCAATGTCATCTTGCCGTTGAGTTACAATTTCTGCGGCATCAAGTGCAGGGTCTAGGTTTTGCACGTTAGCTGAGGCTGAAATAAAACTATTTTTCATCATCGATAGTGAATAAATAGCTTCATGCACGGATGTTGCCCCCAAAGAGTGGCCTGTTAAAGATTTTGTTGAGGATATTGGTGGAGTCTCACCACGGCCAAAAATATTGCGGATTGCCTCTACTTCGGTCACGTCGCCCGCTGGCGTGGAGGTTCCGTGCGCGTTTATGTAGTTAATTTTCCGATCTGGGTCTAGCATTGCAATGGCCTGCCTCATTGAACGTTCACCGCCTTCACCGGATGGTGCCACCATATCTGCACCGTCTGACGTGGCTCCATAGCCAGTCAGTTCGGCATGAATTTTGGCTCCACGGGCTTTGGCGTGTTCCAGTTCTTCTAGGACCAAAACCCCGCCGCCACCTGCGATTACAAACCCGTCTCGATCTGCATCATATGGTCGAGATGCTGTCTCGGGAAAGTCATTATATTTTGATGACATTGCATTCATAGCGTCGAACAGACACGAGAGTGACCAGCTTACCTCTTCGCCACCACCAGCAAACACAACATCCTGCTTTCCCATCTGAATTTGTTCCATTGCGTTACCAATACAATGCGCAGAGGTAGCACAGGCGGACGTGATTGAATAATTTAAACCTTTTATTTTGAAGGGTGTGGCTAGTGTTGCGGAGTGTGCTGAACTCATGCAGCGGGTCACCATGAATGGGCCCATCCGTTTGGGACCGCCCTTATTTTTGACAACGTCAAAAGCTGTGTAAAAGTTGGAAGTGGATGGACCGCCTGAACCCATTATCAGGCCAGTGCGCTCGTTTGATACTTCGTTTGGTTCCAAACCTGAATCGGCTATAGCCTGTTCCATTGCGAGGTAGTTGTATCCGCCTCCAACACCCATAAACCGCATGTGGCGTTTGTCTATATGGTCGGCTGGGTTTATGTCTGGAATGCCTGCAACTCGGGATCTAAAGCCATTTTCAGCGTATTCAGGCTCAAACGCGATTCCCGATCGGCCAACCTTGAGCGCGTCTGTTACTTCGTCGATATTATTTCCAATAGGTGAAATTACACCCAAACCTGTGATTACTACGCGGCGCATCTGGCCCCCTTAATTAGTCAGTGAATAAACCAACTTTCATGTTGGTGGTTGTATAAATTTCTTTTCCGTCTGCTAGTAAACGTCCATCAGACATCCCTAGCTTTAATTTCCGATCAATAACACGTGTGAAGTCAACGTGGTAGGTAACCATTTTAACGTCGGGAGTGACCATATCTACAAATTTTACTTCGCCGACCCCGAGAGCTCGCCCTCGCCCTGGCATACCGCGCCAACCCAGGTTGAAGCCTGTTAATTGCCAAAGTGCATCCAAGCCTAAGCACCCAGGCATTACTGGATCACCCGGGAAATGGCATTTAAAAAACCAGAGTTCGGGTACAATATCCAATTCAGCGATTACATGACCTTTTCCATGCAGACCACCATTATCACTTATTTCTATGACACGATCCATCATAAGCATTGGTGGTTCAGGCAGTTGTGCGTTGCCTGGTCCAAAGAGGTTACCACTTGCGCATTTCAAGAGGCCTTCTTTGTCAAATGAGGTGGGGAAGTCCGATGGCATACTACGCTCCTACAATTCGAAACATGTGGTTTCCAATCTGTATATACATACTAAATGTTGAAGCAAAGGTGGCATATTGCAACTGTCCAATTGAATATGATGTAAGTTCAAACGATTTGCCATTGAAAAATGGCCATAAAGGTTCATATTGATGGTATGAAAATGATCAAAAATTTTCCCGACCTAAGTCAGACGGCGATCCAGTGGCTCGCCAAAGGCGGACTGCGCCCGACACGCCAACGTGTTATCATTGCGGAGCGGTTAATTGGAGATGGTCAAAACAGACACGTAACGGCGGAAAGTCTATTCTCTGTAAGTAATAAGCGCGGTGATAAAGTTTCACTTGCTACTGTCTATAACACCCTCCGGGCGTTTTGTTCCGTTGGCCTAATACGTGAAATTACCGTGGATGGCTCCAAAAGCTACTTTGACACAAATGTTTCGGATCATCCTCATTTTTATTGGGAAGATTCCGCAGATTTAGTTGACGCCCCGTCTGAAGAGTTAAGGATTGCATCTTTACCAGAGGTTCCAGCAGGTGCTGAAATTTCAAAAGTGGATGTCGTGATCCGTTTGAGACGGAAATTCACTAATTAGATATGTGATCATGTCTAATGCCTCCATGGAAATTCTTAAATCCTCTTTTATTATATAGTCACATGGGTGAGTGCATTAAAACTAAATAAACCAACCTGAGTTCGTATGGGCATGTAAAGTTGAACGCATTGCAAGAAATTGGTACAAGGGCTATTACCCCACGATTGATCGTTTCATAAAAAGGATATCCCAGTGGCCGAGGCTAAAAAGCTGTTCATAAAAACTTATGGATGTCAGATGAATGTTTACGACAGCGAACGAATGGTGGAGACGCTTGAGGGTCAGGGTTACATTCAGACAGATAAAGCAGAAAATGCCGACATGATTTTGCTAAATACGTGTCATATCCGTGAAAAAGCTGCTGATAAAATTTACTCGGAACTAGGAAAATTCAAAGGCATTAAAAGTGCTAATCCCAATTTGAAGATTGGCGTGGCGGGCTGTGTTGCTCAGGCTGAAGGTGCCGAAATTATTCGCCGCCAACCCATGGTGGATTTGGTTGTGGGTCCGCAATCTTATCACAAACTTCCCCAAATGGAGGCACGGATCCAAACTGGAGCAAGGGCTCTGGACACCGATTTCCCTGAAGAAGATAAATTTAACCATCTGGCAGCGCGATCGAAAGCCAAGCGTGGGCCAACTGCTTTTTTGACAGTCCAGGAGGGTTGCGATAAATTTTGTGCCTTTTGTGTGGTGCCTTATACAAGAGGTTCTGAAGTTAGCCGTCCCGCTGATCTGGTCTTTTCTGAGGCTTGTGACCTGGTTGACAGGGGAGTTCGTGAGATCACCCTTTTAGGGCAGAATGTAAATGCTTATAACGGACATAGAAACGGCTTGTCGGGTTTGATTTGGCAGCTGTCTGAGATCGAAGATTTGGAACGCATTCGTTTCACAACTAGCCATCCCAATGACATGGATGCTGCATTGATTGATGCGCATGGTAAATGTACAAAATTGATGCCTTATCTGCACTTGCCAGTGCAATCAGGCAGTAACAGAATTCTTAAGATGATGAACAGGAAGCACACGCGGGAGGGTTATTTTTCTGTTGTAGACAGTATTCGGGATGCGCGTCCGGATCTCTTGCTTTCGAGTGATTTTATTGTTGGGTTTCCTGGTGAAACTGATGAAGATTTTTCTGATACTTTAGACCTTGTACGTCAGGTTGGGTATGGACAAGCCTATTCGTTTAAATATTCTTCGCGCCCTGGTACGCCAGCCGCAGAAAAGGTTGGAATTGACCCGATACTGGCGAATGAGAGATTGCAGGAACTCCAAACTTTACTCACTAGCCAACAACATGCTGTGCAAGCCTCGATGGTTGGTCGGGAGGTAAGTGTTTTATTTGAAAAAAAAGGTCGAAGTGATGGTCAGCTAATAGGCAAATCTGAATACATGCATGCCGTGCACGCCGTTGCACCTGAGCATATGCTAGGTCAAATTATACCTGTCCGGATTACAAAAAATATGACCAATTCTTTAACAGCAGAAATAATATATTAACCAGTTTATGGTTGAATTTTTAATATTTAAAGATACGTTCAGATAAACTACCGACAGAATTGCTGCTTTTTTTGTTTATAACTTCGCACAATGACTTTAACCTTGTTACCGAATTTTTCACCACGTTGACCAAAATAGGGGACATACTTGGCAGACGACGCCTTATCACGCACCGCCGTTCAAAATGAAAATCAAATTGAATTTCCAAATAACCGCTTGCTTGCAAAATTGTGTGGAGAATACGACAGAAACCTGACTACGATTGAGACAGAACTTTTTATACAAATAGTTCGCCGTGGAAACCAATTAGTATTGATTGGCGATGAGGAATCGCTTTCAAGTGGAGTTTCTATATTACAATATTTGTATAACAGGCTTGAGCAGGGCAGAGACGTGCTGCCGGTGGATATAGTGACGGCCTTGCGAATGAATTCGGTTACCAATGGTGGTAAGAAAAATACAGAACAACTGAAAATGTTTAAGGGCTCCACCGTGGAGATTAAGACCCGTAAAAAAATAGTGGAACCGCGCACGGAAGCACAAGCGATCTATGTAGAGTCCCTGTTTAATAATGAATTGGCTTTTGGGATTGGTCCAGCTGGTACAGGAAAGACTTATTTGGCTGTTGCTGTTGCTGTGTCCATGTTTATTTCGGGCCGTGTTGATAAAATTATTTTGTCGCGGCCAGCCGTCGAGGCTGGGGAGCGTTTGGGTTTTCTACCCGGTGATCTGAAGGAAAAAGTGGATCCTTATATGCAGCCACTATATGATGCCCTTAATGACTTTTTACCCGCAAAGCAGATGGGAAAGCTTATTGAGGACAAAGTGATAGAAATAGCACCTCTTGCATTTATGCGCGGGCGTACTTTAGCCAATGCCTTCGTTGTTTTGGATGAAGCCCAGAATGCCACCACTATGCAAATGAAGATGTTTTTGACCCGACTGGGTGAGGGAAGCAGGATGGTTGTTACTGGAGACCGAACTCAAACAGACCTGCCAAGAGGAGTGCGGTCGGGGCTAGTAGATGCGGAACGGTTACTCAAAGAAGTTTCTAAGATCAGTTTTAATTATTTTACTTCCAAAGACGTAGTTCGGCATCCTTTGGTGGCTGCAATCATTGAAGCGTATGACGCAGATACAACATGACTATAAATTTTGAGTTTGTATCTGAGTATTCGGGTTGGGAAATTGAAAAATTAAATGAAATAGCAGAAAAAGTTTCGGAGGCCACAAATACAAAATTGCGTCTCCCAAAATGTGCAAGTGTCGCAGTCCTTCTTTGTAATAATGCAAAAATGCAGCAACTGAATAAAGACTTTCGGGCAAGCGATAAATCTACAAACATTTTGTCATGGCCTAACGAAAATTTAACAGCAGCTTCATCAGGACAGTTACCCAATTTAGCGATTAATCCTCAACTAGGTGACCTCGCGATGGCTTATGAAGTGTGTTTTTCAGAGTCTCGCGCAGGGCAGGTTCCCTTCAGTGATCATCTTGCTCATTTGCTTTTGCATGGAACTTTACATCTGCTAGGCTATGATCACATGGAAGACACAGATGCACTAATTATGGAAGCCATTGAAATAGAAGTCCTTGCTAAAATGGGTATTTCCAATCCATATGTCATTAATGAAGATATCTAATGAAAACCATTATGCCAAATAGTATTAGTAAAAATAGTAACTCAGAAACTGAAGATGATCCTTCAATATTGCAATTAAATAGGATGAGCACGTGGGACTGGCTCAAACAATTTTTTTTGAGACGAGGGCCATCAATAAACAAGACAGCATATTCGGCGCAAGGGGGCGATAATGTACGCCCTGGGCTTTGGAACCTTCGACAACTTCGAGTTGAAGATGTAATGATCCCAAAAGCAGATATAAAATCTGTCCCAGCGACAATCTCAAAAGAAGATCTTGTTCTAGTTTTTAGGGAAAGCGGCCTAACCAGGCTCCCAGTTTATGATGGGACCCTAGATACGCCAATGGGTTTCGCTCATTTAAAAGATATTGCCCTTAAGCATGGTTTTAACGGATCTGGAGGGCGTCTGGCCCTTAAGTCGATGCTTAGGCCATTGCTTTTTGTTCCCCCATCGATGCCCATTGGGGTCCTTCTGTCTAAAATGCAGGCGGATCGTATACACATGGCTTTGGTCATTGATGAATATGGTGGCGCTGACGGACTGGTGACGATTGAGGATCTTATAGAGCAAGTGATTGGGGAAATCGAAGATGAACATGATCCTGATGAGGGTGCATTTTGGGTGATTGAAAAGCCTGGCTGTTACCTGGCCCAAGCCAAGACGCCATTGGACGAATTTCAGCAAGAGATAGGACGGGATCTGTCCGATGTTGCTGAAGTTGATCCGGAAGAGGTTGATACGCTTGGTGGGTTAGTTTTTATGTTGTTGGGGCGCGTGCCAGCGAGGGGTGAAGTAGTTAATCATCCCGCTGGAGTTGAATTTGAAGTTGTAGATGCCGACCCGCGACGGATTAAACGACTGCGAGCACATGTTAAGAACAACGACGCTAGATAGTTTCTGGGCACGGGCGCCAGCTTTATTAAAAATTATTTTAATATTTTTGATTGGTGTATTGTCTGGATTGGGCCAGTCACCATTTGATTTGCCGATACTTACTTTAATCGGACTTGGAATAGTTATTTGGCTGGATAACAAAGTTGCTCTGATTTCGCACTTTAAGTTGGGCTGGACTTTCGGATTTGGCTATTTTGCCAGTACTTTGGCTTGGATTACTCAACCGTTTTTGGTCGATATCTGGTCAACAGGCTGGATGGCCCCTTTTGCACTCACCATTATGTCGAGTGGTTTGGCGCTCTTTTGGGGTATTGCTTTTGTTATTGCTGGGGGAAGACACCCTTTGTTGCTGTGCGTTATGCTTGCTTTGGCCGAATTTTTTAGGACTTATTTTCTTGGTGGATTTCCTTGGGCATTACTCGGCTATGTTTGGATCGAAACGCCTATATACCATTTAGCTGCTTTTGTTGGACCTCATGGAATGACAATGCTGACTTTATTGTTATCTAGTTCTATCGCATTTACGCCAATCAAATATAGTGGAAGTTTAGTTTTGTGTATTTTATTTTTACCTTTTCTTCCAGTTATTGAGGGACCTCGTGCAGCTGAAGATGCGGGCAAAGTAAGATTAGTTCACCCTAATGTGGATCAGAGTAAGAAGTGGGACCCTAAATTTAAGGAGGCTATTTATCAACGTCATCTCAAGTTGAGCAAATCTGATAACAGGGTAAATTTGATAGTCTGGCCTGAAACATCTCTAAACTATCCTATTGCTGCGGCACGAAATGAGATTTCGGTAGCAGCAAATGGGTCACATGTAATTGTTGGATATCAACATCGCGAAAATAATAACTCAATCTACAATAGCTTGGGTATTCTGTCACCTGATGGCTCTTTGTCATCTGAATATCACAAAAGTAAATTAGTTCCCTTTGGCGAGTATTTGCCATTTGGGACATTTCTTAAAAAAATAGGATTGAGAGGTTTAGCTACGTCAGATGAAGGTGGGTTTTCTAATGGCACTGGTCCTGAAGTTTTTTGGGTCCCTTCAATAGGAAATATCCAGCCGTTGATCTGTTACGAGGGTATTTTCCCGCAATTTGTGGGCCGCGCCAACGACCGGCCAGATCTTTTAGTTCTTATTAGCAATGACGCATGGTTTGGTGAGGGACAGGGAATTGCTCAGCATTTTGCGCAGGCACGTGCCCGCACAATCGAACTTGGCTTGCCTATGGTACGTGTTGCAAATCGTGGAATAACAACAGTTATAGATGCTCGTGGCGCTTTTAGTGAAGCTCTGGACTTTGATGATAGGGGAGCTTTAGATTTGCGGGTGCCTCCCCCACTTCCTCCGACTTTTTATGCCGCTTACGGTGAAGTAGTATTTTCTTTGGTTTTGCTTTTTGTGATTTGCGTATGGCTAATAATAAGCTTCCAGAAAAGTTTATTGACCCGTTATTGAAGTTGGTCTACCTGACCCTATCTGCAACGGCTTCCTGACGCAGTTAACATTTAATTGGAGCGCTACTCATGCCAAGATCGAATTATATTTTTACTTCCGAATCTGTATCGGAAGGACACCCTGATAAATTATGTGACCGTATTTCAGATGCTGTATTGGACGCGTTTATCGCAGAGGAGCCGGAAGCTCGCGTAGCTGCTGAAACATTTGCGACAACCAATCGGGTGGTTATTGGCGGTGAGGTTGGGCTTTCGGACAAGGAAAAGCTATCTCAACAAATGGGCCAAATCGAACAAATAGCACGAGATTGCATAAAAGATATTGGATATGAGCAAGAAAAATTTCATTGGAATACAGTGGAAGTCACTAACCTTTTACATGAACAATCGGCACACATTGCGCAGGGTGTTGATGCAGGATCTGATAAAGATGAGGGTGCTGGTGATCAAGGAATAATGTTTGGGTATGCGACAACAGAAACCCCAGAACTAATGCCAGCGCCTATCCAATTTTCTCATGCGATTTTGAAGCGATTAGCTGAAGTTCGCAAGAGTGGTGTAGAGTCAGATCTTGGCCCTGATGCTAAATCACAAATTTCGTTGAGGTATTTGGACGGCAGGCCAGTGGAAGTAACATCAATTGTGCTTTCAACTCAGCATTCTTCTGAAGAACAAGATAGTGGCTATATTCGAGAAATTGTTGAACCTTATATACGTGAAGTTATTCCAAATGAGTGGATAACGGTTGATACTGAATGGTGGGTTAATCCAACAGGAACCTTCGTTATAGGTGGTCCTGATGGTGATGCAGGTTTAACTGGCAGAAAAATCATTGTGGATACCTACGGTGGTGCTGCACCGCATGGTGGCGGCGCATTTTCGGGTAAGGACCCAACTAAAGTAGATCGTTCAGCGGCTTACGCGTCCCGTTATTTGGCTAAAAATGTTGTGGCAGCTGGTATGGCTGACCGATGCACTCTGCAGTTGGCATATGCTATCGGGGTTTCAAAACCACTCTCTATTTACGTGGATACACATGGTACTGGTCAAGTACCAGACGAAGAAATTGAGCGCATCGTGGCTCAATGTATGGACCTAACACCACGTGGAATCAGACAACACCTGGGTATGAATCGTCCAATTTACCAACGGACAGCTGCTTATGGTCATTTCGGACGTGAACCAGAAATTGACGGTGGATTTAGTTGGGAAAAAATCGACTTGGTCGAAGCGTTGAAAAAAGCCGTTTAGGCCAAATTGATTCTTTGAGTTCTCAAATCAAAATAACTAAAGTGTTTAGAAGCACCACTTATTTTTTATGAGTTGATAATGGATCACCGCAATTTTTATGGACGCACTAAAGGTAAAGCACTAAACGCTGCTCAGTACCGCTATTTGGACGAAGATTTGCCAAGGCTTTCGGTAGCGGGCATTACTTTTGCAGAGAACCCAGAGCGTAATCCTTTGGACATCCGCGAGCTTTCTGGTGGCAGAAAAGTTTGGCTGGAGGTTGGTTTTGGTGGTGGTGAGCATTTGGTTCATCAGGCGCTAAATAATCCTGATGTACAGTTCTTGGGAGTTGAGCCCTATCTAAACGGTATGGCGATGCTTTTAGGTAAAATTCGCAGAGCGGGTGTGGACAATATCAAGCTGCACATGGGTGACGCACGCAATCTTATGGATGTTCTGCCAAATAATAGTATCAATAAAGCATTTTTACTTTACCCAGATCCCTGGCCAAAATTGCGGCATCACCGCCGCCGGTTTGTAACTCCTGAACATCTTATTCCGTTATCTAAGTGTCTTAAATCAGGTGCGGAATTTCGGGTGGCGACAGATATTGAGGACTATGTTCGTCAAACTCTAATAGAAGTACCTAAGGCGGGATTTGAGTGGCTCTCTGAAGGCCCTGAAACCTGGCGCACGCCTTGGGTGGATTGGATCTCAACGCGTTATGAGTTGAAGGCTTTGCGCGAAAATCGTACTCCGCATTATATGACGTTTAGTAAGTTATAACTTGATATAATCAGAGGTGTGGACCTCAGTGGACTGTGGCGTTATCAAACAATCAACTAGTGAAAGAGCTGATATGTCGGGCCATGATGCAGTAATTCCAATGTATTCACAAAAATGTTTTGCTTTGACTGGGCAGGCGGACGTACCTGGCGACAAATCCATTTCACATCGTTCTCTAATTTTGGGCGCGCTGTCAGTAGGTGAAACCCGTATTGAGGGTCTGCTTGAAGGCGATGACGTACTTAGCACTGGCAAGGCGATGCAAGCCTTTGGTGCTAAGGTAGTTAATAATGGTGATGGGGCATGGTCCGTATACGGGGTAGGCGTTGGTGGGTTCGCAGAGCCCGACTGCATTATTGATTGTGGCAATTCGGGCACTGGTGCACGTTTAATCATGGGTGCTATGGCGACCTCCCCAATCTCAGCTACATTTATTGGTGATAGCAGTCTAAATAAGCGCCCTATGGATCGAGTGACGGATCCCTTGGCTTTATTTGGTGCACAATCGCATGGCCGCTCTGGAGGAAGGTTGCCGTTGACGATAACGGGTGCTGATGAACCCATTCCGGTACTTTATGAAGTACCAATGCCATCTGCACAGGTAAAATCTGCTATTTTATTCGCGGGTTTGAATGCCCCAGGGCAAACGGTAGTGATCGAAAAAGAGGCGACACGGGATCATACGGAACGCATGCTGACGGGTTTTGGTGCTGAATTGAGTATTGAAGATACGAAAGAGGGTAGGGTCATCACCCTGACAGGACAGCCTGAACTGCGCCCGCAGCACATCACTATTCCGCGGGATCCGTCATCGGCGGCTTTTCCTATTTGTGCGGCACTGATCGTTGAAGGTTCAGATATATTAGTCCCAAATATTGGCCTCAATCCGACCCGCGCAGGCGTATTCTACACATTGCAAGAAATGGGAGCCGATCTCACATTTGAAAACATGCGTGAGGAGGGGGGTGAACCTGTTGCGGATCTACGCGCTAAATATTCTCCCAATATGCAGGGCATCGAGGTACCACCAGAGCGTGCGGCTTCCATGATTGACGAATATCCAATTCTTTCGGTGGTGGCGAGTTTTGCCAGTGGTGTTACCCGCATGCATGGGGTTGGGGAGCTTCGCGTTAAGGAGAGTGACCGAATTGAGGCTATGGCTACTGGCCTGCGTGCGGCTGGTGTGACTGTTGAGGATGGACCGGATTGGTGGCATGTGTATGGGTTGGATGGAACTGTTCCCGGTGGAAACACCGCGGCTACGCATCTGGACCACCGTATAGCTATGTCCTTCCTTATTTTGGGCCTTGGTGCTGAAAATGGGATGTCAATTGATGATGGTGTGCCAGTGGCGACGTCGTTTCCAATATTTGAAACGTTAATGGCAGGCTTGGGTGCCATTATTTGTCGAAAAAAAGCATGAGTGAGATTATGAACGGTAGTTGCCTGCGTGAGCGAGTTTGCTATTCTACCGCTGGCCCGCTGCGTCCTGTAATCGCCAGCCATTGCACCCAATGCCGCAAATCGAGCAGCCACTTTGCTGCAGCTAACTCGACCGCGCGTACATCACTTACGATTACTGGAGAGGTGCTTTGGTATCAATCGTCTCTCCGAGCCCGTCGGGGCTTTTGTAAAAACTGTAGCAGCCAAATGTTTTGGGACGGTCTGGGTAATAACTTATCAATTTTCTTGGGCTGTTTTGAAGCACCAATTGGGTTAACTTTGTCTGGCCATACTTTTTGTGCAGAGAAGGGGGACTATTATGAGCTTGCAGATAGTTTACTGCAAGCTGAAGCGAATAACCCAGATCTCACTAGGCACTCTATAGCTAATCAAGGGTCTGATAATGCGTTTCACAATTGCCATTGATGGACCTGCCGCCGCTGGCAAGGGTACAATTAGCAAAGCGCTTGCTTCACACTTTTCACTGGCACACTTAGACACAGGTTTGTTGTACCGGGCTGTTGGGGCTCAGGTATTGGCTGGAGCTGATCCTTTGGTTGCAGCAAAATCTCTGCATCCTGAAAACCTAAAAGCCTCAACCCTGCGGAGCCCAGAGGTGGCACTGGCTGCCTCCAAGGTCGCTGTGCTTGCAGACGTTCGGAATGAATTATTAGCGTTACAGCGTAGTTTTGCCCGCCGACTGGGCGGGGCGGTTTTGGACGGTCGAGATATTGGTACAGTGATTTGCCCTGAAGCCGAAGTAAAATTGTTTGTTACTGCAAGTGCTATGGTTCGAGCTGGCCGTAGACACGAAGAATTGAGGCGCATTGGAACGGTTATATCTCCTGAGCAGGTACTAGCCGACGTACTGGCGCGCGATGCTCGCGACGCTGATCGTGCTATTGCCCCAATGGTCCCGGCTGAAAACGCATTGGTGATTGATACCTCCAAACTAGCCATTGGCGAAGCGGTTGCTGAGGCAATAGCCATAGTTCAAAAAGTAATAGAATTATGAAAAAAAGGCATTTCTCAAATCCTGGTGTAGAAGTTTCCAGAATAGGCATCGGCGCAATGTCATTTTCAAATTTTTATGGGGCTGTCAGCCGTGATGAAGTTTTTGCAATTTTGGATACAGCGCGCGATTTGGGCGTGAACCACATTGATACTGCCGACATTTACGGCAAAGGGGACTCCGAGGCTCATATCGGTGCTTATCTGTCTAAAAACCCAGAAGCACGGGATTTTTTTCATATTGCGACCAAGGGAGGGATCACAGACCGTAGTGATCCGAGCCGCTTGTTCAACAATGAAGCTGGCTATCTTGAGGATCAGCTCAACGCTAGCTTGGCGCGGCTGTGTGTCGAAAAAATTGATCTCTACTACATTCACCGACGAGATCCATCTGTGCCGATTGAAGAGGTAACACAAACCTTGGCCACTTTTATTAAATCTGGAAAAATTGCAGGGTTTGGCTTTTCTGAGATTTCACCAACATCACTTAGGGCTGCACATGCGGTTCACCCGGTGGCGGCATTGCAGTCAGAATATTCTCTTTCCACGCGCACGCCAGAGCTGGGCGTTATCCAAACTTGTGCCGCTCTAAATACTACATTTGTTGCCTTTTCTCCAGTTGGCCGCAGCCTACTGACCGACAAGCCACATGGGAGGGACATAGCAGCTACTATTCCTTTTCTTGCTAAAAATCCCCGTTTTATGGAACCTAATTTAAGTCAAAATGTTGAATTTACTTCAGATTTTCGTGCCTTGGCGTCTGATATTGGCCTAACTTCTGCTGGATTAGCAATTTCTTGGTGTTTGGCGAAAGGTAACCATATTTTACCAATTCCTGGTACGCGAAATATTGATCATTTTAAAGAAATGGTTGCTGGAAGTGATCATATTTTGACATCGAATGAACTAAAAGAAGTTGAAAATGTATTGCCAATCGGCTGGGTGGATGGCGATCGGTATTCAGAGGAACAATGGAAGGGGCCAGAGCGTTATGCTTAACCATTCAGATGTGCTTCTATTTTCATATTCTGATAGCCAATAGGGCCTTGCAACATGGTAGACATGGCCTTATACGCCTCGGTGTCCAAACGATAAAAATTGAGGTTTTTAACATCTTAGCAGGGTCGGCTTTAACCGGCCCTTATTGGTTTTTGAAATCTGGTTATGAGTTTGAACCAATGCAACCCAAAGACCGGCGGAGACAACCGCGCGGCCAGAAACAAAAATATAAGGATTGAAACGCCACATGGCATCAGTAACGATGGAGGAATTTGAAGCCCTCCTACAAGAAAGCTTCGAAGTCGACACACCTGAAGAAGGCACAGTCGTAAAAGGTAAAATTATTGCAATTGAAGCTGGACAAGCGATTGTTGACGTGGGCTACAAAATGGAAGGCCGCGTAGATATTAAAGAATTTGCAGATCCCGGTGAGTCTCCAAAAATTTCAGTAGGAGATGTTGTTGAGGTCTTTCTGCGTGCGGCAGAAAACGCGAAGGGTGAGGCTGTAATTAGCCGTGAAATGGCCAGGCGTGAAGAAGCTTGGGATCGCTTAGAGAAAGCTTATTCGGATGAAGAGCGAGTTGATGGTGCTATTTTTGGACGTGTAAAGGGTGGCTTTACAGTTGATCTTGGCGGTGCCGTTGCTTTTTTACCTGGCAGTCAGGTCGATGTCCGTCCGGTAAGAGATGCTGGTCCTCTAATGGGCCTGAAACAGCCTTTTATAATTCTTAAGATGGATCGGCGTCGTGGTAATATAGTAGTTTCCCGTCGAGCTATCTTGGAAGAATCACGCGCTGAACAACGTGCCGAAGTTATTGGAAAATTGGCAGAGGGTGATTGCGTTGATGGTATCGTTAAAAATATAACTGAATACGGGGCATTCGTTGACTTGGGAGGCGTAGATGGACTGCTTCACGTTACTGATATGGCATGGCGCCGCGTGAATCATCCATCAGAGATCCTTACAATTGGTGAGACAGTCAAAGTTCAGGTTGTTAAAATTAACAAGGAGACGCATCGCATCAGCCTTGGGATGAAGCAGTTGATGGACGATCCTTGGGAAATTGTTTCAGCAAAGTATCCTTTAGAGTCGCTGCATAAAGGTCGTGTGACAAATATTACTGACTATGGAGCCTTTGTTGAACTTGAAGCTGGCGTTGAAGGCTTGGTACATGTTTCCGAGATGTCTTGGACCAAGAAAAACGTGCACCCTGGCAAAATAGTGTCGACGAGCCAAGAAGTCGACGTGATAGTTTTAGAAATCGATGGTGTTAAACGTAGGGTATCACTTGGCTTGAAACAAACACAGCGTAATCCATGGGAACTATTTGCAGAGCAGAACCCTGAAGGTACCCAAGTTGAAGGTGAAGTTAAAAATATTACCGAATTTGGTTTGTTCATTGGATTAGAGGGCGATATTGATGGTATGGTTCACTTGTCGGACTTAACTTGGGATGGTCGTGGAGAAGATGTAATCAGCGACTATCGGAAAGGTGACCTGGTACAGGCCGTGGTTTCTGAGGTTGATGTTGAAAAGGAACGCATTAGCCTTTCAGTTAAAGCAATGGGTGGAGATAAGTTTGCCGATGCCATTGATGGGGTTAAACGCGGATCAATAGTTACCGTTGAAGTTACGTCAATAGAAGACGGTGGGATCGAAGTGCAATACGAAGGAATGAAATCATTCATTCGCCGTTCTGACTTATCGCGGGATCGTGCTGAGCAACGTCCTGACCGGTTCGGATTGGGCGATAAAGTTGATGTTCGCGTTACTAACATTGATAGCAAAACCCGTCGGCTTGGACTTTCTGTAAAGGCTCGCGAAATAGCTGAAGAGAAAGAGGCCGTAGAACAATACGGTTCATCTGATTCTGGTGCTTCTCTTGGTGATATTTTAGGAGCCGCACTTAAGACTGACGATTGATAGACGAAGCATTAATTATATATTTTGATGGGTCCCGCCGTTGTGGGGCTCATTTTCGAATCGATTGCTTAAGAAATTGTATATTTTAATGGATACCAATGCTGTTTTTGACAGCCGGTAAGGTATTTTTGCGCTAAAAATAGAAATATTTTGAAATTTGATTGATATTGTTAGACATTGGGTTCCCAGCAAGGTTAATTTTCATGTAGCGTTGTGCAATTACCTGCGCGCCTCACTGCCGGTAAGTATTAAGGGGAAAATATGATACGTTCAGAATTGGTTCAGAAACTGATGGATGAGAATCCTCATCTAACTCAAAGTGATGTAGAACGCGTCATTAGTACGATTTTTGAAGAAATAATAACCACAATGTCTAACGGTGATAGAGTCGAATTGCGAGGCTTTGGTGCGTTTTCTGTAAAAAAACGTGGTTCACGGAAGGGCAGAAACCCGCGTACGGGCGAGCCGGTTTCTGTTGATGAAAAGCATGTACCATTCTTCAAAACTGGAAAACTTTTACGAGATCGCTTAAACGGAAAATAAAAATGCGGTATTTCAGGTACCTACTTTTAATATTAGTTGCTGTCGGATTAATTAGTATTTCATTAGCTAACCGTGAATTGGTCGGATTTCATTTTTTGCCCTCAATTGCCGCAGATGCCCTTGGGTTTCAAGTTCACCTAGAACTCCCATTATTCATAGTGATCTTTTTGTGTGTTGCTGTTGGCCTACTTGTAGGCTCTTTTTGGGAATGGCTGCGTACAACTCAGCAGCGTTTATCGTTGAGGTCATATCGGCGGGAGGTAGCACGCCTCTCTAAAGAAATCATTGAACTCAAACCTAGTGGTAATGTAGTTCAAGATGATGTCTTGGAACTCGTCGAAAAGGTTTCTTAAAATAAAATGAGTATTAGATGTAAGCTTTGTGGGCTCACGACTTTAGACGATATAAGTGCGGCTGTTCGGGCAGATGCTTCCTATATTGGGTTTGTATTCTTTTTAGGATCTCCCCGCAATTTGGAGATCCAAGCAGCAAACTTACTGTTGGAAGCAACTCCAAAACATGTAACAAAAGTGGGGCTTGTAGTTGATGCGGACAATAATTTTCTTGATAGACTCACATCATCTGCTTGCCTGGATATGCTTCAATTACACGGTAACGAAACTTACCAACGGGTTGCTGAAGTTAAGGCACGCTATGGTCTGTCAGTAATGAAAGCGGTTGGAATTTCTAATTTAGGGGACGTAAGAGACGCCCAACATTATGGCGAAGTGGCTGACCAGTTATTATTGGATGCGAAGCCTAATTCTGTATCCGATTTGCCTGGAGGTAACGGAATTTCTTTTGATTGGAATCTTTTGGCCGGTAGTTCATGGAAAGTACCTTGGATGCTCGCAGGGGGCCTGAATCCAAATAACGTGGCATCTGCTGTGAAATTATCGGGTGCTCGACAGGTCGATGTCAGTTCTGGTATTGAAACTGCACCAGGCAAAAATAATGCGGAATTAATGTCGGAGTTTGTGATGCAAGCTAATGTTTAAAGCTTGACGATGATTTTGTAATATTCCTCTTGAGGATTGCTAAGCAAACCTTAAATAAGGGTGGGACAGGAGAACTTAATGCACGACGATCTTTTTAATAGCTTTATGACAGGCCCGGACGAACAGGGCCGTTTTGGTGATTTTGGCGGCCGGTTCGTTTCTGAAACTCTGATGCCATTAATTTTAGATCTTGAAGAAAAATATGAGTACGCAAAAACAGACGATAGTTTCTGGATGGAAATGGAAGATTTGTGGGAGAATTATGTTGGTCGCCCAAGCCCTCTTTATTATGCTGACCGTTTAACAAAACATCTTGGTGGTGCAAAAGTGTATCTCAAAAGAGATGAACTGAATCACACTGGTGCCCATAAAATTAATAATGTTTTGGGCCAAATTATTTTGGCTCGTCGTATGGGGAAAAGTCGTATTATTGCTGAAACAGGGGCAGGACAACACGGCGTGGCTACAGCCACTGTATGTGCTAAATTTGGCTTGCAGTGTATTGTTTACATGGGCGCACATGATGTTGAGCGTCAAGCTCCAAATGTGTTTAGAATGAAACTGCTAGGTGCTGAGGTTATACCTGTTACATCTGGTCGAGGTACTCTGAAAGATGCAATGAATGATGCTTTGCGTGATTGGGTTACCAATGTTCAAGATACATTTTATTGTATTGGGACCGTTGCAGGACCACATCCGTATCCAGCTATGGTCCGTGATTTTCAAGCCATAATTGGCAAAGAAACTAAAAGTCAAATGTTAGCCAAAGAGGGTCGACTGCCAGATACTTTGATAGCAGCGATCGGTGGCGGCTCAAACGCTATGGGATTATTCTTTCCATTTCTAGATGATAAGGACGTCAACATTATCGGTGTTGAGGCTGGAGGCAAAGGTGTAAACTCAAAAATGGAGCATTGTGCCTCGTTAACTGGGGGCCGGCCTGGTGTATTGCACGGAAACCGTACTTATCTATTGCAAGACGATGATGGCCAAATCCTAGAAGGGTTTTCGATCTCAGCAGGCTTGGACTACCCTGGCATAGGCCCTGAGCATGCATGGTTACATGAAATTGGGAGAGCTAAATACGTTTCAATAACTGATATCGAAGCACTCGAGGCCTTTAAACTTTCATGTGAGCTTGAGGGAATTATTCCCGCGTTGGAACCAAGTCACGCACTGGCGCATGTAATGAAAATTGCTCCCACATTACCCTCTGATCATCTGATCTGTATGAATATGTGTGGCAGGGGTGATAAAGATATTTTTACGGTGGCGGCGGCACTTGGTGTCCAGATAAATACTGGTGCATGATAAGTGTAATTAGTGCTGATCGCGCGATATCAAATTAAGAGTCACGTATTTAACTTATTAAGTTGCATAGAGTTGAAGAACTTCAATTGGAACAATTTCTAAGGCCTTTTGGTGAGTAGCCGATAAGTTCACTTTGGGCGCGCAGGCCTCCTCATGGGCCTGTAAAAACCGACCAGCACAAAGACACCAGCTGTCCCCTGGGTTTATCCCAGGAAACCCAAATTCTTTTCGGGGTGTGCTTAAATCGTTTCCAAGATACTTAGAGTACGCTAAAAACTCAGCGGTCATGACTGCGCAAACAGTGTGGCTGCCTGTATCTTCGGAGCATGTATTACAAGATCCGTCTCGAAAAAAACCTGTAAGAGGTACTTGGGAACAAGGGACAAGCGGCAGTCCAATAACATTAATTTCTATATCTTTAATAATAGGCTTACTCTCCATACTAAGTTGAGAACTTGTTAATTAAATTCACACGGTGATCAATTTTCTGTTTTGTTTGTTAGATTATTCTACACAGAAGTGAATGCTAAGACACCTTCATTATTTTGTAATTAGTTAAATAAGATCAATTTTTTGCTTATCAAAAACATTATATTTTATATCCTAATAAATATGTAGTCATTTAAATTTGTCTAAGAGACGTTGTAATGGATTGCGCATATCTGGCCTTAAAATAGGTTTATCCGCCTTCATATTTTTGATTTTTCTTTTGCTTGAAGGGTTTGGATGTTGATTTTTGAGTGCCACAGTATTCATAAACTCTGAAGGTTTGTTATCGACTAATTGTGGGATCCCATCACTTATTCCCTCCAGCAATAAAGCGAGCTGGTCTTGTTCTGCTTTAGAAAAGTTATGTAAAACATAGCTGGCAACAAGATCTTTTTGTCCGGGATGTCCAATTCCCAATCGCACCCGCGCGTAGTCTGAACCGAGGTGAGAGTGAATAGACCGCAAACCGTTATGCCCAGCATGGCCACCGCCTTGCTTCATACGCAATTTGTTGGGTGGGAGGTCCAGTTCGTCATGAAACACGGTTATCTGGTCTAAATTAAGTTTGTAAAAATTTGCTGCTGCTTCTACTGATTGTCCAGAAAGGTTCATAAAAGTTTCTGGTTTGAGCAGTAAAACTTTTTTTGAATTTAACTTTCCTTCACACAGCCGTCCTTTAAATTTGTCTCGCCATGGCCCAAACCTATGGTCATTGGCAATTTGATCCATAACCATAAATCCAATATTATGGCGGTTTAGGGCGTAGTTTACCCCAGGGTTTCCAAGACCAACGAAAAGTTTCATCGTACCACGTTATAATTCAAAAGTTGAAGTTAAAAGCCTGTAATACTCTATCTTGACAATATAAAAATAAAAAACCCCACCATTTTGGCAGGGTTTTCAATCTAAATTGATAATAATTTATTTCTATTCTTCTGATGTTGGTGCTTCTTCAACAGCTTCAGTTCCAGTTTCTACACTGGCTTCATCATCTTCTTCATTTTCTGAAGAACGTAGACCTGACGGCGCAGAAACATTTGCAATCACAAAATCGCGATCGATAGAAGGCTTCGCTCCTTCAGGCAGGGTTACTGACGAAATAGTTATAACGTCCCCCACTTCCAAGCCAGCTAAATCAATTTGAATTTTTTCGGGGATATCACTAGCGGTTACAATGAGCTCAACTTCAGGTCGCACTAATGTAAGCACCCCACCCTTTTTTAAACCAGGGCAGGTATCTTCATTCAAAAATTCAATTGGTATAAACAACGCAATCTTTGTAGCGCGACGAAGTCGCATCAAGTCAAAGTGTGTGGGAAGGTCTTTTACCGTATCACGCTGTACATCACGGCAGATAACACGAACGTCGTCGTGACCATCCAACTTTAGGTTAAACAATGTAGACTTGAACCGACCAGCCTTCAGTAGCTGGAATAGTTTGTTAAATGGTATTTCTATCGGGAGAGGATTTGTATCTCCACCAAATACGATGCCGGGTACGTTGCCATTACGGCGGGATTGACGGGCGGCCCCCTTGCCTGTCCCCGTACGTACCGAAGCGTTGAGATCAGGGATCTGTTCTGCCATGGTTATATTCCTTAATATGAGGGGGCATCCTCCAAGGGTGTATGCCCCGTTGAAGTGGGCCGTATAGGGCTAAATCATGCAAATGGGAAGCCCTTGTTTATTTTGGTTGTTGCCACAGAGTGGACGCTATGAAAACAGGTTTTTATGAAAGTATTAAATGCCCTCCTCCTATCTCGTCGGCCTGCTCTTGCTTTCGTATTGGTAGGTTTGTTTTGGGGATGTTTTGCGGCTTACATACCTGATTTAAAAATTAGACTGAATGTAAGTGACGCAACTTTTGGTCTGTTACTGCTGTGTAATGCTTTGGGCCTCCTAAGTTCAATGTGGCTAGCCCCAAAAATCGATAACATTTTAGGCAATAGGGGCCTGCAAATAGGTACTGCATTATTTGCGGCTACTTTATTTTTGCCAGGTTTTGCTTCCGGTGCTTTCACGTTTGGGTTGTCCATGGCGATTGTTGGTGCCGCTTCTGGCTTGGTGGACGTTTTAATGAATGCTCGAGTAAGTGAGTTGGAGCAGGTTCATAAACGGCCATTGATGAATGGTAACCATGGAATGTTCTCCTTAGGGTATGCAGCAGCTGCTGTCGTCAGTGGCTTTGCTCGGGAGGCGCATGTTGAACCTGGAATAGCTTTTTTAATTGTTGGCTCTTTGATCCTAGGGCTGTCTTCCTGTCTTGAAATGAAAACTCATAAAAGTCCAACCGCTAAGCCCGGATCGTTCAGCTACCCTACTGGGCCAATCCTACTATGTGGTCTGATCGTACTGGTTGCCTTTATGACAGAGGCTACCGTTGAAACATGGTCGGCCATACACATTGAACGAACATTAATGGGCCGAGCTGCTGAGGGAGCCTTGGGTCCCGCCATGCTTGGTATCACAATGGCTTTAGGTCGGTTCTTTGGTCAATCAATTTCTGAAACTTTTTCTGAGACCAAGGTAATTATTTGTGCAACATGTGTGGCAGCTACTGGTGCAGTTATCGCAGCCTTGGCACCAACACCGGTTTTGGCCTACATTGGCTTTGGTACGCTCGGTCTTGGAGTTTCGGTAATCGGTCCATTGGGCTTGGCACTGGTGGGAAAATATGTCCCTGACCACTTGCGCACTGAGGCAATTTCACGTGTTACGGTATTGGGCTTTGCTGGTTTCTTTTTGGCACCGACCATGATGGGATTGATCTCGGAAGTGCAGGGATTGCGTGTTGCATTTTTATGCGCAGCTTTATTTAGCCTTGTTAGTATTCCACTGATACTATTACTTAGCCGTTTTTCAAAAGGATGAGTTTCCTTAAGCAAAATATAAATCAACCTTAATTACGTTAGCGTTGTAAAGCTATTACAATTATTCGGCCCAATCACCCTCAAAATCTTTTGGAACATAGAGAATATCGCGCGTAACCTTGTTGATATCTCGGTGACCGCATAAAGCCATTGTCATATCTAGCTCTTTTTGCAGGATTTGCAGTGCAGTAGTTACACCTAATTGCCCCATAGCGCCAAGGCCGTAAATGTATGGCCTCCCTATCATTGTACCAGTGGCACCAAGAGCTTTAGCTTTAAGAATATCCTGTCCGCTTCGAATGCCACCATCTATCCAGACTTCACATTTTCCGTCGATTGCTTCCACAATTTTAGGAAGCATGCTGATTGACGATAAAGCGCCATCTAACTGGCGACCACCATGGTTGGAAACTATAACAGCGTCCACGCCCAACTTTGCGGCCATTTTGGCGTCAAGTGGATCGAGAATACCCTTTATTATTACCTTTTGACCCCATTTCTTCATTAAGAGTTCAATTTTTTTCCAATCAAGAGATTGATCGAATTGTTCTGAAGTCCAGGCTGCAAGTGACGTATTGTCAGTTATTCCCTCTATATGACCCACAATATTGCCAAAGCTTCGCCGTTTTGTTCCTAACATGCCGAAACACCAACGCCACTTAGTAGCTAAATCTATAATACTTTTGGGGTTTGGTTTCGGAGGTGCAGATAGACCGTTTTTTAGGTCTTTGTGGCGTTGTCCTAATAGTTGCAAATCAACTGTGATAACCAAGGCAGAGCAGTTTGCATCCTTGGCCCTTTGTATGAGGCGATCAGTATAATCCTCATCGTTCATTGCATAAAGCTGAAACCAAAATGGCGTATCAGTATTTGCTGCGACGTCCTCAATTGAACAGATTGACATAGTTGAAAGTGTGAAGGGCACGCCAAAGGCTGCTGCGGCTCGCGCTGCTTTAATCTCGCCATCAGCGCTTTGCATGCCGGTCAGGCCTACTGGTGCTAGGGCCACAGGCATGGCAACATTTTGCCCAATCATCGTCGTTGCTGTAGTTCGGTTTACCATATCAACTGCCACGCGCTGGCGAAGCCTTATTTTAGAAAAGTCAGATATATTATCCTGAAATGTCTGTTCGGTCCAACTACCACTTTCACAATAGTCATAAAACATTTTTGGAACACGGCGCTTGTAGATATCTTTCAAATCTTGGATGGACGTAATTACGGGCATAGTATTGCTTCTTTTTCAATTTGGTTATTATTGATGGTAGAGGGAAAGTTAAGGCTTACAAGTTTAATTTTCTATATTTAAAAATTATAGAAGTATAAATGGAATTGGGGTCAGCAATGCAAATTGTTACATTGTTAGACGCTCAAAAACTATCGCTGTGGCGTCGCCCGATTTTCTTACTATTTGTGATGGCTGCCGCTATGCCAATCGCATTTTCGACTTGGTATGCATTGCTGAACAACTTTGTAGTAGAGGTTGCTAGTTTTGATGGCGCTGACATTGGATTATTGCATACAATTCGTGAAATACCTGGTTTTTTTGCGGTCGGTGTTATCTTTGTTATCATCTTCATGCGTGAACAGGTGCTTGGTTTGGTTTCTCTGGTGCTACTTGGAACTGCTACAGCTTTTACAGCGTGGTTTCCACAAATGGGGGGTATATTGGCACTCACAATGCTGTCATCTATTGGCTTTCACTATTATGAGACGGTAAATCAATCGCTGCAGTTACAGTGGATTCCTAAGCATCGCGCACCGCAGCTCTTGGGTTGGTTGCTGGCCATGGGCTCTGCGGCATCATTGGTTGCCTTTGGTGTCATCGTCGTCACGTGGGAGTGGCTTAACTTAAGCTTTAACTTTGCGTATATGGTTTCTGGTGGGATTACGGTGGGCATAGCTATATTTTGTATCCTATTTTATCCCCAATTTCAGTCTCCAACACCGCAGCATAAGTCATTGATTTTTAGAAAACGTTACTGGCTGTATTACGCGTTGCAGTTTATGGCTGGGGCGCGTCGTCAAATTTTTATGGTCTTTGCGGGCTTTATGATGGTTGAGCGCTTTGGCTTTCATGTTCATGAATTAACTAGTCTCTACTTAGCAAATCTTTTACTAAATATGCTGTTAGGTCCGCTATTTGGAAAAGCTGTAGGGTATTTTGGTGAACGTAATACATTAATTTTGGAATATTTTGGCCTCGCATTAGTGTTTTTGGCTTATGGGGGGGTATATTTATTTAGTTGGGGAGCAATTATAGCTAGCGCATTGTTTGTGATCGATCATTTGTTTTTTTCGTTTGCCTTTGCTTTAAAAACATATTTCCAAAAGATTGCGGACCCAGCTGATATTGCTCCCACTGCTGCTGTTGCATTTACAATAAATCATATTGCTGCCGTTGGACTGCCGCTGGTGATGGGCCTTGTTTGGCTGGCTTCGCCAAGTTTAGTTTTTGTCATGGCTGCGATTATGTCAGTAATTTCACTGGCACTAGCTTTTTTAATACCTCGCAACCCATTGCCGGGCCACGAAACAATTTTTGCTGGCCGCAACCCATCTGCAAACTAGATTTCTCCAAAGAATAGATTATATTTGTTTTAGAGATGGAGTTATCTAATGTTTTTAAGTTCACAAAATAAATCTGAAATCGTAGCTGCCTCGGGTGCGTTACCTGGACGGCAAATTGCACTAATTACCTCTGATAGTCACTTCTTATCAGGCCGATCTTTGAAGTCAGAGGTTCCGGTAGGTTTTCAAGAAGCCATGTTTGGTATGGGTTGTTTCTGGGGTGTTGAACGCATGTTTTGGAGGCTTAATGGTGTTTGGTTGAGTATGGTTGGGTATTCTGGTGGCTACACACCTAATGCGACATACGAGGAGGTGTGTTCTGGACAAACTGGCCATAACGAGGTGGTGCGGATAGTTTTTGATCCCAGCATCATTAGTTATAATGATTTGTTGAAAGTTTTTTGGGAGGGTCACGATCCAACGCAAGGTATGCAGCAGGGCAATGATCGAGGTACGCAATATCGTTCGGGTATTTATACATATTCATTGCAGCAAGAGCAGGCAGCAAAAGAGAGCCGTGAGATTTTTGAACCAAAATTAAAAGCTGCTGGGTTTGGGGTAGTAACGAGTGAAATTCTGTCAGCGCCAATATTTTATTATGCAGAGGACTATCACCAACAATATTTAGCTAAAAACCCACGTGGTTATTGTGGCATCGGTGGAACTGGAGTGAGTTGTCCCATTGGAACTACTGTGGCTTAACAATGTGAAACTGCGGCCAAACGTGATAACAAAGTGATCAGTTTAGAGGTATCAAATAATGAGTAATTGTGACTAGTTCGAAGAAAGGTTAAGCGGCAGCTTAGCTACTGGAGAGTTCCATGCTGACTTACACCGCACTTACTACACTATCTGAAAAATCACGGGCTGAGGCTCTCGGAGAAGCTCTTGAAGGCCTTGAACCTTCACCGACTGGCGTGGGTGTCTTTGAGGTTGAGGATGGGAAAGGGCTTTGGGAAGTTGGAGGATACTTTTTAGAGGTACCAAATGACATAAACTTGGCACTTTTAGCAGCTGCCTACGGAGCAAAACCCTTTATTATCTCCGAAGTTCCTGATCAAGACTGGGTGGCCAAGGTTCGTCGGGAACTGCCACCTGTCGAGGCCGGCAGGTTCTTTGTTTACGGCAGTCATGACGCTGAGCACTTGCCATCTGACCGGATTGGGCTCCTAATTGAGGCAGCTATGGCCTTTGGTACCGGTCATCATGGTACAACATTGGGATGCCTTCGAGCCTTTGATCGCCTTTTAGATCAAAATTATATCTTTAATAACGTGCTTGACTTGGGATGTGGTACGGCAGTTTTGGCTATGGCGGCAGCTCGAACTACTTCAATAAATGTCATTGCAAGCGACATAGATTCTATTGCGGTTGAGGTGGCAAATGCCAACATAGTGGCGAATGATTTAATTAATCGTGTGACGTGTATTGAGTCGATAGGTTTCAATGCCCTCGATTTTTTAAATGCAGCTCCATTCGATTTAATTTTTGCTAATATTTTAAAGGGTCCACTGATTGATTTAGCACCAGAAATAGCCAGGAACCTTAAAACTGGTGGGATTGTCGTACTGTCTGGAATCCTGATCGAACAGTCTGCGGAAATTCTGGGTATCTATGAGGCGCAAGGAATAACTCTTCTCGAACGGGAGGACATTGGGGAGTGGGTGGCATTAACGTTGTTACGTGGATGAAAATGCCGCTCCCGCTACTATCAGAGTGAAGCCCTCTATTTGTATTCCCAAGTTATAAGGCTTGCCGACGTGAAATGCGATCTATGTCCCCGGGAACCAACCCAATATCTTCTAGTTGGCGTGCGCTGAGTTTTAACAGAGCGTTTCGGGTCATGCGGGCGTCATTCCACGAACTCAGGGCGCCAAATGCAATAGTTAGATACTTTGATACTGAGTTGGGTGTTGGTGCAACATTTACAAGGTGCAATCTTTCCATGACGGTCATTTTATAAAACTTTCTACATTTATAAATTTGGTGACAATGTGTTTGAGAGTTAGCAGTTATGCCGGTGTTCTGGCGGTTACTAGTGAGAGAAATTGCATAACCGTCATGCCCAAATTGCATGATTAAAACTTTGATTCACGCCTCAGGCCTCATGCATTATACCTATTGAATACTTTCCATGAGAAGAAATCTTTGTGCTAATTTACCCATATAAAAAATGATGACTTTTCAGATGTTCCTGTTTCGTGCTACTATTGATCTTATTGAAATTACAGAGAGACCGTAACATGAGAGTTTTGGGTATTGATCCGGGGTTGCGCTCTATGGGGTGGGGTATTGTGGATGCGCATGGAAGCAAACTTCGCCATGTTGCGAATGGACAGTGTCAGACTGCTGTGGGCAATCTTGCAGATCGGCTATTAAGTCTCTTTGATGGTTTAAGTGATGTAGTAAAATCATATCAGCCTACCCACGCGGCTGTGGAACAGACGTTTGTGAACCGAGACGGTGCTGGGAGCCTTAAACTGGGGCAGGCGCGCGGTATCGCAATGCTGGTGCCTGCTAAATTTGGACTGGAGGTTGGCGAATATGCGCCAAATGCTGTAAAAAAAGCTGTTGTAGGAGTAGGACATGCAGATAAGAAACAGGTAGAGCACATGGTTTTGTTACAGTTGCCTGGAGTTACCCTTTCAGGGCCTGACGCAACAGACGCGCTTGCAATTGCAATTTGTCACTTACATCACATTCAAGCCAACGGTCACTTTGAGGCCGCACTGAAAAGGGCGAGTGCATGATTGGAAAGCTATCAGGTCGTGTTGATTATTGTAGCAGCGACCACGTAATGCTGGACGTGCGTGGTGTGGGCTATATGGTTTATTGCTCAGATCATACACTGGCAGCCTTACCGCAAGCGGGTGAGGCGGTTGCGCTTTATACGGATTTGCTTGTCAGAGAGGATTTGCTACAACTATTTGGCTTTACCTCATTAGTTGAAAAAGAGTGGCATCGCTTATTGATGTCGGTGCAAGGAATTGGAGCAAAGGCATCACTTTCTATTTTGGGTGCTTTGGGGCCGGATGGGGTTAGCCGAGCGATAGCGCTTGGCGACTGGAGTGCTTTAAAGGCTGCTAAAGGCGTGGGCCCTAAGACTGCCCAAAGGGTTGTAATTGAGTTAAAGGATAAAGCCCCCGGAGTTATGGCAATGATCGGTGGCGCACCGCAAATTCTTGATCCTGATGAAGTGATTGAGGCCTCTGTCCCTGTGTCTGATATCAAAAGACGTTCGTCCGCCCAGGCAGATGCACTTTCTGCTTTAACTAATCTTGGATATACACCTGGTGATGCCGCGGCTGCTTTGGCAGAAATGGGTGGTGATATGCAAGAGGCTGATGCGTCAGCCCTAATCCGTGTAGCGCTCAAAAAACTGGCACCAAAAACATGATGCAGATACAAGAGACAGATATGGCAGAACCAGATCCCACCCTTCGCCCGGAACGGCTTGCAGAAGATGGCGACAAAGCATTACGGCCTAAAGGCTTAGATGAGTTTATTGGTCAGGTGGAAGCGCGATCCAATCTTAAAGTATTTATTCAATCAGCTAAGCAACGTGGTGAGGCAATGGACCATACTTTGTTCCACGGCCCCCCAGGTCTTGGTAAAACCACTCTGGCTCAGATTATGGCGCGCGAATTGGGTGTAAATTTTAGAATGACGAGTGGCCCTGTTTTGGCTAAAGCAGGTGATTTAGCGGCAATACTTACCAACCTAGAGCCACGGGATGTACTTTTTATTGATGAAATCCATCGCCTCAACCCTGTAGTCGAGGAAATTCTTTATCCAGCTTTGGAAGATTTTGAGTTGGATTTGGTAATTGGTGAAGGCCCAGCAGCGCGTACTGTGCGAATTGAGTTACAACCATTTACACTAGTTGGAGCTACCACTCGGTTGGGACTTTTAACAACACCGTTACGAGACCGTTTTGGTATACCTACGCGCTTACAATTTTATACAAATTCAGAATTGCATAAAATTGTTACACGTAACGCCCTACTCTTAGGTGTGCCCATCGACGATTCTGGGGCTGAAGAAATTGCTAAACGTTCCCGTGGCACACCCCGAATAGCCGGACGTTTGCTGCGGCGAGTTTTAGATTTTGCAATAGTGGAGGGAGATGGCCGGATTACTCAGGCGATAGCGGATCACGCCTTGACGCGTCTGGGAGTTGATCATCTGGGTCTTGATGGGGCAGACAGACGCTATTTAAAACTTATTGCTGATAATTATTCAGGAGGCCCCGTTGGCATCGAGACTCTATCAGCGGCATTATCAGAGAGCCGAGACGCACTCGAGGAAGTAATAGAACCCTATCTTCTACAAAAAGGTTTAATTCAGCGCACTCCACGCGGCCGAATGCTTGCTCACAAAGCTTGGACGCATCTTGGATTGCCGGTACCCAAATCTGGAACATCTGACGATTTATTTGGCTAGCCTGATTGTTTTGGTTTCATTAGTTATGATTAAGACTTTTACAAACCTTAAATTTGGCTAACCCTAATTTATAGTTAGGAAAAATACTGTGCTAACAGTTCAAGAAATTGAGAAGTTTTTTATAGGCTCCAGTGGAGACTATGTTTTTGCGCGGTGGGGGCGTCCGATTGCTCCAGTCGTTTTTGGAACGCTTGATGAAACTCTAATTATTATGAAGACTGCTGTTGAAGCTGTGTGTTTGGCATCAGGACATACCATACAGGAGTTAGATCCTGATATTGGAAGCAATCTAATGTTTTTTTTCTTTAGAGATTGGAGCGAATTAAGGGGGGTTCCAGATTTGGACCAGATGATACCTAATTTGGAAATTTTATTAGTGCGGCTTGAAACTGCAAAAGCTAATCAATACCGAACTTTTCGATTTGATGAAAATGGCGCAATAAAGGCCTGTTTTGTGTTTTTACGAATGGATGAAGCATTAAATAAACTAAGTGCGGAAAGTTTAGCGCTGGTACAAGTTGTTAAGGCGATGCTCCTGTGGTCGGACATTGCTTTCAAAGATGGATCACCCTTGGTGATGTTGGAGAATGGAGCAACTGTTATGCGCCCAGAGATAACAGCGATATTAAAAGCCGCATATGATCCAACGATGCCGCCAAAAGCCAACGATCCAAGCCATTCATTGCGAATGGCCGCTCGGGTAACATTGAACTGATGCCACATATATTTAATTTTAAAATCTATTACGAAGATACGGACATGGGTGGAATAGTTTACTATGCAAATTATTTTAAATTTATAGAACGGGCACGCTCAAATTTGGTAGCTAGCTTGGGAATTGATCAATTGGAACTGCGCTTGTCTGGCGCTATTTTTGTAGTCCGAAATGTATCTGCTGAATACTTGTCACCTGCACGAATGGACGATAATTTACGTGTCCAGACCGAAGTCTTGGATGGATCTCCAGTGCGCTGGATTTTGCAACAAGATATCTGGGGTGAAAAAGACCTTTTGTTTAGGGCTAAGGTAACTATTGTTCTAATTGATAGTAATGGAAAACCAATCAGACTTCCGGCAAAACTTCGCCGAATGACAGCACAATGAAAACATTTTTCTTGGACGCTTGGCATTTTGGCATTTTTTTCGCTACAATGCAGAAAAACAAAGGCTAAACAGCCAAAGCTTAGAGGCAAAACCATGGAAGCAGCAATCGACTTCTCGATTTGGGCCCTTTTCTCGCGAGCAACTTTGCCCGTGAAACTAGTGATCATTATTCTGATTTTAATGTCTATTTGGTCATGGACAATTGCGATTAATAAAAGGTTTTCTATTCGAAAAGCACGTAAAGACGTTTTCAATTTTGATAAGAAATTTTGGTCTGGGGAGCCGTTGGATGAGCTCTTTGATGAGGTTGGTAGTAACCCGAAAGGTGGCAGCACGATAATTTTTTCTGCGGGTATGACTGAATGGCGACGTTCTCATCGTGAAGATGGTGCGATGATCCCGGGAGCGCAGGCGCGCATTGAAAGATCCATGGATGTGGCACTCAGTAAAGAAGCTAATCAGTTGCAGAGCAGTCTTGGAATTTTGGCGTCAATTGGATCTGTTGGACCATTCATAGGGCTTTTTGGTACAGTTTGGGGGATTATGAATGCCTTTATTGAGATCGCCGCCCAACAAAATACTAATCTTGCGGTTGTAGCCCCCGGTATTGCTGAGGCACTGTTGGCTACTGGTTTGGGTTTGCTTGCTGCCATACCGGCAGTAGTTTTTTACAATCATTTGAGTGCTGCAAGTGACGGCATCATATCTGATTATGAAGCCTTCGCCGATGAATTTTCAACAATACTCTCTCGTCAACTGGGAGGTTGAAATTTGGCAGTGAAACTCAACAGCCCAGATTCTAATCGGCAACGTAGGCAGAGACGAAGGCATCGACCAATGTCAGAAATCAATGTGACGCCGTTTGTAGATGTTATGCTGGTTCTTTTGATAGTTTTTATGGTTGCGGCTCCTTTACTGACCGTTGGAGTAGAGGTAAATCTTCCAAAAACTGCGGCTGAGGCGCTGCCAAGTGAATCAGAAGAACCTTTAACAGTGACGCTTACTGCAGAGGGTACAATTGTTATTCAAACTACTGAGACGCCGGAAGCAGATTTTTTGACCCGTTTGAGAGGTGTTGCTCAGGAAAGGTCGGATAATAAAGTCTTCCTGCGAGCTGACGGTTCCATCCCATACTCAAAAGTTATGGAGGTAATGGGGGCAATGAACGCAGCTGGATTTGGTAATATTGGTTTAGTAACTGATTTTGGTGGGCCGACATTCGATGGCTCTGACGGATAATTTCTATGTCTATTGGCACCTATATTTCTGTTACAATGCATGCAAGCATGGTGGGCTGGCTATTGCTGAATGGTAATTTTGAAAGTACCCCGCGCGAGATTTCCGTTACTGAAGTTTCTCTGGTATCGGCTGAAATGTTTGATATTGCCCTAAATAACACTCCTCCAGAGGTTGAGGCTTCCATTGAAACGGCAGTTGCGCAGCCACCAGTAGAGGAAATAGCGCCAAAGTTATCTATAAAACCTGATGCGCCGGTAATGGATAGGGAGCAACCGGTAATGGTATCTCCACAAGATGATAAAACGCCTCCCCAAATTTCTGAGCAACCCGAACCATTGGAGGATTTGGTTGTTATATTACCCTCCGAACTAATATCTCCCACAGTTTCACCAACATCGCCTGATGTTCTAGAGATAAGTCTTAAACCCAAACCACGTCAGTCTAACCGTATCACCTCAAAGACTGTAGCACCCTCGGAACCCGAGGTTGATATTGGAGATTTTACCCGAGATGCAGTGTCTCCCCAAGAAATGTTGTCTTCTGAGAAAAAACCTCAAACTGCCACGGCGCCAGAAGCGTCCACATCTGAGATTATAACGGAGGCCGAAAAACCCTCAAAACTTCCGCGCGTTGCTGTCCTTGCACCTGAGCAAAGTGTTAGGCCCAAACGCCGTTCTATTAAAATCAAGCTGGATAAAGAACAGCCGAAGCAAACAGAACAAACTATTGATCCGCTTGCGGCAGCACTAAATGAAGCATTAACTGGATCAACCAATGAGAGTGAGAGCGAAGCAAGTACAGAAAGTCAAAAAACCGTCATAGAGGCTTTGGCACCGGGAACAATCCGTGGTATGCAATTAGCGATTTCACCGTGTTGGAACCTTGGAGCGTCTTCGTCGGCAGCTTTGTCCACTACGGTGGTGGTAGGTATGGAACTTTCAATTGAAGGAAAACCCTTGGCCAGTAGCATATATTTAGTTGGTTACGAGGGTGGTGATGATGCTAGTGCCCAGCGAGCCTTCGAGACTGCACAACGAGCTATTAATGATTGCGGAGCAAAAGGGTTTGAATTGCCGGCTGACAAATACTCTGCTTGGAAAAAAGTCGAGATTACTTTTAATCCGGAAAGAATGAGAGTGCGATGAAAAGATTGTTTTCTTTTAGTTTTTTAGTTTTTAGTTTTTTGGCTGGAGCAGCTTTAACGCAGGATGGGCCGTTGAAGATTGAGATAACTGATGGGGTGATTGAGCCGCTTTCATTTGCTGTACCAGTTTTTGAGGCCGAAAATCCTGCTGCAAGAGAAATAGCTTCTGAAATTTCGAGTATTGTGGTGGCAGACTTGACTAGCAGTGGTCTCTTTCGTGAAATTCCAAAAAATAGATTTATTGCACAGAGAAAAACCTTTGAAGAGCCAGTTCGGTTTCCTGATTGGCGTGCGGTTAACGCACAGGCGTTGGTTACTGCGGCTGTAAAAACAAATGGTTCTGGTCAGTTGACTGTAAAGTTTAGAATATTTGATATTTTTTCTGGAGTACAGCTTGGAAAGGGAACCCAACTGAGTGGTAGTACTGGCGCTGCGCGACGCATGGCCCACCAGGTGGCTGACCAAGTTTACAAGCGTATTACTGGTGAGGGGGCATACTTTGATAGTAGGATAGTTTTTGTTTCAGAGAGTGGCCCCAAAGATAAACGGCTCAAGAGGTTAGCCATAATGGATTCTGACGGTGAGAAAATGAAATTTCTTACTGGTAATGATAATATTGTTCTGGCGCCGCGTATTTCGAGTGATGGTAAAAAAGTACTTTATACAAGTTGGGAAACAGGTTTTCCTCAAATTTATCTCCTCGACGTTGAAACTGGGCGTCGTAAAAGAGTAAATACTCCTGGGAATGATGTAGCGTTTTCGCCACGTTTCTCACCGGACAATAAACGAATAGTATTTTCTTATGAGCGCCGCGGTAACATAGATATTTATTTGATGGAGCTATCGAGCTTACGGTCAGCCCGTCTAACTTCTAGCCCCTTCATCGATACGGCTCCAAGTTTTAGTCCAGACGGTAGAAAAATAGTTTTTGAAAGTGATAGAAGTGGTGCACAGCAACTTTATACTTTGCCTGTATCTGGTGGTACACCCAAACGTATTTCGTTTGGCAATGGTCGTTATGGGACGCCGGTGTGGAGCCCACGCGGCGACCTAATAGCTTTTACCAAACAAAGTAATGGTCGTTTTGGAATCGGGGTGATGCGTATTGATGGTACGGAAGAGCGGCTTTTGTCTGCATCATTTTTAGACGAAGGTCCTACCTGGTCTCCTAATGGGCGAGTAATAATGTTCTCGCGCCAGACACGAGGGCCAAGTGGTGCTCCCAGCATTTATTCCGTTGATATTACTGGACGAAACTTACGCCCACTGAACTTACGGGCTCCAGCATCTGACCCATCTTGGGGCCCGGTGCTACCTTGAGGTAAAATTTTTATGTACTATTTCTGTGAAAGGTGACTGATATGCGATCAATTTATTTAAACGTTGCAATACTTTTTATGCTAGTGGCGTGTTCCGACTCCGAAGGTGGATTTGGGAATGGATCGCTTGGCGCTGATGGGTACCAAGGAAGTGGTTTTGGCCAAGATGATGTAACTTCATCCACGTTCTTTAAAGAAAGTATTGGAGACCATGTTTTATTTAAAGTTGACGAGTATACTTTGAATGAGGCAGCTAAAACTGCCTTAAACGTTCAGGCTAATTGGTTAATTGATAACCCAGGTTTTGTCATAATTATTGAGGGCCACGCGGATGAGCGAGGCACGCGTGAGTATAATTTGGCGCTTGGATTTCGTCGAGCACAATCTGTGCAAGAATACTTGGTGGCGCGTGGTGTCTCTGGTTTGCGTTTAAAAACTAGAAGCTATGGTAAAGAACGGCCAGTAGAGATTTGTAGTGTGGAACGGTGTTACGGTAAAAATAGACGGGCTGTAACAATTCTGGCCTCTGGCAGTAGTTAATGAAATTACGTTTTCTAGTAGTTTTGGCCGCTGGACTGGGAGGCCAAGCATCAGCTGATAGTTTAGCTGATATTCGTCAGGATCTTGCAAACTTATTGCTTGTGACTGACCGCTTGCAACTTGAAATGTTAACTACTCCAGGCATAGATTTTTCAAATGAAGGATCACTTTTAGAGCGAACCTCAGTCATTGAAGGTGAGCTGCAAAGGCTAACTGGGGCATCTGAAGAGTCAGCTAACCGAATTTCGATTGTAGTGCAGGATGCCTATCGGCGAATAAATACTTTGGAGGCCCGGGTCTGTGCCTTGGAGCCTGGATGTAATGTCACAGAACTGGGAGCCACTTTGCCACTTGGCGTAATGTCAAATAGCTTGCTTGGTGCGGCAATGCCGAAAGCAACACTGACCATTACAGAAAAATCTGACTTTGAGGCGGCGAAAAAAATGTTATCGGATGGTGATACAGAAATTGCCGTTCAAATGTTAAAGAAATTTATTTCGGTATATCCAATTGGCCCCTTAACACAAAACGTACATTTACTGATGGGGCATGCACAGATGGACCTTCTGGAGTTCCGACTTGCGGCGCGAGCTTATTTGGAGGCCTATTCAGTAAATGAAGCTACAGAAATTGCTCCAATCGCTTTATATAATTTAGCTCTCGCTTTTCATAAGATGGGAAATGCTAAAGAGGGTTGCCTTACATTGGATGAAGTTAAATTTCGTTATAGTGGGGCTGACATAGCTGCGGATGCATTGCGGGCAGAGGCTGACTTGGCCTGCACGTGATGGGTTTGTCTGTGTGCAAAATAGATCGAGCTGCATCTGATTTTTTCTGTGACCATAACGAAAAGAGTATTGTTGGTGTGGCTGTGTCTGGAGGTTCAGATTCAGTGGCGTTACTTTTAGCTTTATGCAAAATAATACCAGCGAAAAATTTAAAAGCTGTCACCGTTGACCATGGTTTACGTAGTGAAGCTGCATCGGAAGCTGAGTGGGTTAGTCAGTTATGTTTAACTATGGGGGTGGACCATAATACACTGAAAGTAAATAATCTTGCGTTGGGGCCAAATCTGCAAGCGCGAGCCCGTAATGTGCGTTACTCTTTGTTAGCGAAATGGGGGCAGAATTGTGACGTCATTTGTTTAGGGCATAGCCAGACAGATGTTGCGGAAACTTTTCTTATGAGACTTAGTCGCGGATCAGGTGTGGATGGTTTAGCCTCCATGGCTTCGGGTTGGGACTATCAAGGTTTATCATGGGCACGACCTTTTTTGGGTCTTTCTCGTGAAGAGTTACGCCATTACTTGAAGGCAAACAACCAAGGGTGGTGTGATGACCCAAGCAACGATGATTTAAAATACAAGAGAGTGCAAATACGACAATCTCAAAACCAGCTGGATCAATTGGGTTTGAGTACTAGCCGACTTGCTAAAACAGCAAACCGAATGTCAGACGTTAGAGAAGCTTTGGCATTTGCGTTAAAAAATATTCGACCACAGTTATTACAAAATGATTTTGGCGATGTTTTGCTCGACCGCATAAAGTTGGCAGAGATACCTACAGAATTCTCTGAGAGGATATTGGCTGAGGCTCTCTGTTGGGTGGGTCAGCAAAGTTACCGACCTCGAAATTTATCTTTGAGACGGGCTATTGTGACCAAAATTACTCGAAGTTTGCATGGATGTGTCGTAATACCGCAACCTGACAATTTTTTACGGATAACGCGAGAGTATAAATTTGTAGAGAGTGAAGAAGTCAGTTGCCCGGCTGTTTGGGATGGGCGGTATTATGCGCCAAACTACGGGAAAGGCTATAAAATAAAGTCCCTTGGAAGAGTGGGTCTCTCGGCTTGTTCTGATTGGAGAAGTGTAAATCGACCACAAAATGCATTGATTGTAAGTCCGTCCATTTGGAAAGGTGATCAGCTCATTTCAGCGCCGTTGGCAAATTTTGGCAAAAAAGATGACGTCCAGGTGCTTCCAACGCCATGGGAATTATAGTACCTATTGAAAATAGTGGTAGGATACATATCTTACAGTAATAAATGTGCTCATTGATGCACGCTTTCTCGCTTTGATAGGAGCTTCTCTTGGGTAATCTACGCAACATCGCCTTTTGGTTTGTTTTGTTCATTCTACTTTTAATGCTCTTTCGGTTATTCGCGGGAGACGGCGCGGGTGGGAGCTCAAGTCGATCCACCACTTATTCTGATTTTGTGCAGGCTGTTGATAATGGCCAAGTTACCAGCGCAACGCTAGACGGTGAAACAGTAAGCTATGTAGGTCCAAATGACGTTGAATATGTAACAATTGTTCCAGGAGATGCACGCGTCAGTGACATGCTGGTGTCTAAGGGTGTTTCAGTAGTTGCAAAATCACAAAAAACATCAGTTTTTCAATCTGTACTTTTATCGCTCCTGCCAATCATGCTGCTTGTAGGCGTATGGATTTATTTCATGAACCGGATGCAAGGCGGCGGTAAAGGCGGAGCAATGGGCTTTGGTAAAAGTCGAGCTAAGATGCTAACAGAAAAGCAGGGAAACGTTTCATTTGATGATGTTGCGGGCATTGATGAAGCAAAAGAAGAATTGGAGGAAATCGTAGATTTCCTGCGAGATCCACAAAAATTCAGTAGATTGGGTGGAAAAATTCCAAAAGGGGCCCTTCTTGAGGGTGCGCCAGGGACTGGTAAGACTTTGCTAGCACGGGCTATAGCCGGCGAAGCTGGGGTTCCATTCTTTTCGATCTCTGGTTCTGACTTTGTTGAAATGTTCGTAGGTGTCGGAGCTAGCCGCGTACGTGATATGTTTGAGCAAGCGAAAAAAAATGCACCGTGTATTCTGTTTATAGACGAGATTGATGCCGTAGGTCGGGCTCGTGGGGCTGGCTATGGGGGTGGCAACGACGAACGCGAACAAACATTGAACCAGTTGCTTGTAGAAATGGATGGGTTTGAAGCGAACGAAGGAATAATTATTGTGGCGGCAACAAACCGAAAAGATGTGCTAGACCCAGCTTTATTGCGTCCAGGTCGTTTTGATCGCCAAGTTACAGTACCTAGCCCGGATTTACGTGGGCGTGAGAAAATTTTAGGTGTACATTCTCGAAAACTGCCAACGGGTCCAGACGTGGACCTTCGCATTATAGCGCGTGGAACCCCTGGATTTACTGGGGCTGATTTGGCAAACTTGGTAAATGAGTCAGCGCTTGCTGCTGCACGCATTGGTCGTCGCCTTGTTAGTATGGAAGATTTTGAGAAGGCAAAAGATAAGATCCTTATGGGATCTGAGCGGCGTTCGATGGTGCGGACTAAAACTCAATTGGAGAAAACTGCGTATCATGAGGCCGGCCACGCCTTGGTAGGTTCTCTTTTACCAAAATGTCAGCCTGTTTATAAAGCCACAATTATAGCGCGTGGCGCTGCTGGTGGTATGGTTATGAGCCTCCCTGAGATGGACCGCCTGAACTTTTACCGCGATGAGTGTCATGATGAAATAGCTATGACGATGGCCGGAAAAGCCGCTGAAATATTCAAATATGGTGAAGAGCAAGTATCTAATGGTCCTTCTGGCGATATTCAGCAGGCGTCAAGTATGGCACGCGCAATGGTGATGCGCTGGGGTATGTCTGACAAAGTTGGCAACATCGATTATTCTGAAGCGGCAGAGGGTTATTCGGGACGTACGTCTGGTCTTTCAACCTCTGCTGGAACCAAAGAGTTAATTGAGGCTGAAGTAAGGCGGTTTGTTCAAGATGGATACGATTTAGCTCTAAAAACGATCACTAAAAATAAAAAGCGTTTTGAAAACTTAGCTCAAGGCTTGCTTGAATATGAAACCCTCACAGGTGCTGAAATCAAGAAGGTAATGGAGGGCCAGACGCTTAACCGTGATGAGGATGAGGATGACAGCGAAGGCGCTGGTGGAGCACCTTCGGTTACGGCAATTCCAAAAACAAAAACAAAGCCGAAAACTAGTGATGGTGGTATGGAACCAGAACCTGCTGGGTGATGCGTCTCAACTTAACTCACCTTGAAAAAAGATTTTATTTAAGGGGGGGAGAGGGGATTGCCGGCACTAGGAGCTACTGATTATTTGGCCCAAATAATTTGGATTGGAGTCGTCACACAGCGTCACACTGTTGAAGTGCAAACAGAAGAAAGATCTCTAATCGATCTTGACTGGAACGGCGTTCGTGGTGGCGCTCACAGTGGTAGAACCCGTTTGTCTGATGTGCGTGTGTCGCAGCAACATGCTAAGGGCACAGAAATAGCTAATGTTCGGCAGTTAAGTATTGTCAGTCAAGAAGACATAGACAAAATTTCTGCAGGGATGTCTCTGTCCCAATTTGATCCCTCCTGGTTAGGTGCAAACCTCGTTGTTTCGGGACTGCCAGATTTCTCCCATTTGCCGCCATCGTCGCGTCTACAGGCGGCTAACGGAACAACACTTATTGTTGATATGCAAAATCATCCGTGTCACCAAATTGGTAAGACTATTGACCTGGATTTGCCTGGTAAGGGACAAGAATTTACTCATCATGCCAAAGGCAGGCGGGGAATAACTGCCTGGGTTGAGCGTCCGGGCCAATTAAACCTAGGGGATATGCTTAAATTACACTGTCCCAAGCAACGCAGTTGGCAACCTAATGAAGACGTTGAGCTTATTTAAACGTTTATTCAGATTATTTCATCTTTTGTCGCGTCATGTAATCTGCCAAACAGGCTGCTAAAACGCGTCTTTTTATATTAATTGGTCCAAATAAAATAACTAATGGGCATATTAAAAAGTGCACAAAGTGACATATGTTTCTGATAGGCAACTGCGTAAAATTTACTGCCGCACACGCAAGTGAGAATGTCGGATTTGCTCTGCCCAATGATAAAAGATAGGGGTACACGCCAGAGTGAACAAGGGCCTATTGGCCGCAGTGGGAGATAAAGATGAGTTATAAGTCGGATATTGAAATTGCTCGCGGCGCGTCGAAGGCGTTGATACAAGATATAGGTGCAAAAATTGGCATCAGTTCAGAAGATTTGGTTCCTTACGGCCATGACAAAGCAAAAGTCAGCCAAGCATTTATTGACTCGGTTCAAGACCGGACCGATGGAAAATTAATATTGGTAACTGCAATCAACCCTACTCCCGCTGGCGAAGGAAAGACTACTACTACAGTTGGGCTTGGTGACGGTCTGAACCGTATAGGTAAGAATGCAATGGTTTGTATCCGTGAGGCTTCCCTAGGGCCAAATTTTGGGATGAAGGGTGGCGCCGCCGGTGGTGGCTATGCGCAGATTGTTCCAATGGAGGATATGAACCTACATTTTACTGGTGACTTTCACGCGATAACCTCAGCCCATAGTCTTCTATCCGCGATGATTGATAATCATATTTACTGGGGTAACTCGTTAGACATTGATACCCGACGCGTTGTTTGGCGTAGGGTGGTGGACATGAACGATAGGGCCCTTCGTCAGATTACTGCTTCACTGGGTGGGGTATCTAACGGTTTTCCGCGGGAAGCTGGTTTTGACATAACAGTGGCATCAGAGGTAATGGCCATCTTGTGTCTTGCAAGAAATTTGAAAGATTTACAAAAACGATTGGGTGATATGATTGTTGCCTACCGTCGGGACCGCACCCCAGTTTTTGCGCGAGATATTAAAGCTGATGGAGCCATGACGGTTTTGCTCAAAGATGCTATACAACCTAATCTGGTTCAGACATTGGAAAATAACCCTGCATTTGTACACGGCGGACCTTTCGCCAATATCGCTCATGGATGCAATTCTGTTATAGCTACAACAACAGCATTAAAGCTTTGCGACTATGTTATTACTGAAGCGGGTTTTGGTGCTGATTTAGGTGCTGAGAAGTTTTTAAATATTAAATGTCGTAAAGCAGGGCTGTCTCCTTCAGTCGTAGTCCTTGTAGCTACAGTGCGTGCAATGAAGATGAATGGTGGAGTATCTAAGGCTGATCTTGGTCCTGAAAATGTCGCGGCAGTTGAGTCTGGATGCTCTAACTTAGGGCGGCACATAGAGAATTTAAAAAGCTTTGGCGTCCCTGTAGTCGTAGCTATCAATTATTTTGTGACTGATACCGATGCTGAGGTCCAGGCGGTTAAAGATTATGTTGTGAGCCAAGGATCTGAGGCAATTGTTTCACAGCACTGGGAGTTTGGCGGTAAGGGTGCTGAGGATTTAGCAGTACGTGTTGCCGAAATTGCCGATGCAGGCTTGGCTAACTTCTCGCCCATTTACCCTGATGAGATGTCTCTGGCAGATAAAATACAAACAATCTCTAAAAAAATCTATCGGGCTGATGAGGCTGTGATGGATCAGAAAATTCTTAACCAGCTTAAAGATTGGGAAGATCAAGGTTATGGCAACCTACCTGTTTGTATGGCTAAGACACAGTACAGTTTTAGTACTGATCCAAACCTACGTGGGGCACCTGTAGGCCATTCAGTTCCTGTACGAGAGGTCCGTCTGTCCGCTGGAGCTGGGTTTATTGTAGCGGTCTGTGGTGAAATCATGACAATGCCGGGGCTCCCTCGGACACCGGCGGCTGAGACAATTATGCTCAATGATGCTGGCGAAATTGAGGGTTTATTTTGAGATATGGCTCTGTGAAATTAGTTTAGGGTCCTCTCAAAGAATAGCCTTAAAAGATAATAATATTTGAATAAACAGGTCGGAGATCGGTTATGAATGCGCAGGTTATCGATGGCAAAGCGTTTGCAGCAAGGGTTAGAGAACAAGTGGCGGGGCATGTTTCTCGTCTGAAGTCTGATCACGGGATAGTGCCTGGTTTGGCAGTTGTGTTGGTCGGCGAAGACCCTGCCAGCCAAGTCTACGTGCGCTCAAAAGGTAAGTTGACCGTTGAGGTGGGAATGCATTCAGTGGAACACAAGCTTGACGCAGAGACCCCTGAAGACGAATTATTGGCGGTTATCGATCAGTTAAATAGCGATCCCGCGATCCACGGAATTCTAGTTCAACTACCACTTCCCAAACACCTTAATGAAGACTTGGTAATAAACAGTATTAACCCAGCAAAAGACGTTGATGGGTTTCACATTTCGAATGTGGGTCTTCTCGGCACGGGTCAAAAATCAATGGTTCCCTGTACTCCGTTAGGATGTCTGATGATGCTGCGAGATCATTTTGGATCACTATCTGGACAGAATGCTGTTGTGATAGGGCGTTCTAACATTGTGGGTAAACCTATGGCACAGCTATTACTTGGTGATAGCTGTACAGTTACTATAGCGCATTCACGTACCAAGGATCTGCAGGCGGTTGTTGGAGGTGCAGATATTGTGGTGGCTGCTGTTGGTCGCCCTGAAATGGTGCCAGGTGAATGGATTAAACCTGGTGCTGTTGTTATTGATGTGGGTATTAATAGGATCCCAGCTCCCGAGAGGGGAGAGGGCAAGATGAAGCTCGTTGGTGACGTAGATTATGATAGCTGTTTTAAGGTTGCTGGTGCTATCACGCCTGTTCCGGGCGGTGTTGGTCCGATGACAATTGCGTGTTTGCTAGCAAATACTTTGACTGCGACCTGCCGTGTGAATGGGCTGGCTGAACCTGACGGACTTACAGTTTAAACATTTTAAACAGTTTATTAGGTTCTGAGGAAAAGTTGATATAGTTTGAAAGGCTTGATGTTTTGCCGTCTGTTTTTCCTTCTGCCATACAGGGCTGGTTTGACCAAAAGGGCTGGACCCCTCATCCTCATCAATTAAAAATGATGGCACACCAAAATGCTTCGACTGCACTACTTATTGCGCCAACTGGTAGTGGTAAAACAATGGCAGGGTTTCTCCCTAGTTTGGCATCCCTTGCGGAGACCCCACGACAGGGAATGCACACGCTGTATGTATCTCCCCTAAAAGCCTTGGCGGCAGATATAAAACGTAATTTGCGCACACCAATAAGTGAAATTGGCTTGGATATTAGAGTTGAAGAACGGACTGGAGACACTAGTCCGACTCTAAAAAGGCGACAACGAGTGGATCCTCCGCAAATTCTATTGACGACCCCTGAAAGCCTCGCGCTTTTAACTAGTTATGAAGATAATAGCAGAATTTTTGCTGGGCTTCAGAGGGTCGTAATCGACGAAATTCATGCACTTAGTGAAAGTAAGCGGGGAGATCAACTTATGTTGGCCCTAGCTGCAATACAAAGTATGTGCCCTAATCTGAGACGTGTTGGCTTGTCTGCGACAGTAAAAGATCCTGGCTTAGCCGCCAATTTTTTGAGTTATAACTCAAATTACTGTGAAATAATTAAACTCGATACTTTGGCTCCACCTGATGTTGAAATGCTCCAGATTTCTGAAACAGCTCCCTGGATGGGTAGTGGTGCCTCTTATGCTATTCCAGCTGTGTTACGGGAAGTGGCCAAGCATAAGACCACCTTAATTTTTCACAATACAAGGGCGCAAGCCGAACTATTTTTTCATAATCTTTGGTTAGCTAATACGGCAAACTTACCTGTTGGCATTCACCATGGATCCTTATCTCGTGAACAACGCGAACGAGTTGAGAATGCCATGGTTAAAGGAGAGCTTAGAGCCATCGTTTGCACTGGTTCACTCGATTTGGGCATTGATTGGGGTGATGTAGACCTGGTGATCCAAATAGGCGCGCCGAAGAATGTAAAGCGCTTAGTTCAGCGCATTGGCAGATCCAATCACCAATATGACGTGCCCTCAAAAGCAAGGTTGGTACCAGCTAACCGGTTTGAAGTAGTAGAATGCGTAGCAGCACTTCAGGCGGTTCAAGAAAATGATTTAGATCGTGATGATCGTGATGCAGGCCCTCGCGATGTTCTTTGCCAACATATTTTGATAGCTGCATGTGCTGGGCCATTTTTGGCAGATGCACTATACTTGCAGGTCATCAGTGCAGGTAGTTACTCAGATTTAAGTAGGAAAGAATTTGATGAGTGTTTGGATTTTTGTGCAACGGGTGGGTATGCCCTGAGGTCTTATGATAAATGGCAACGACTGGTACTTTCTAATGAGGGTAAATGGCAGCTTAGAGATCCACGAGCAGCAAAACGTATTAGGATGAATATTGGCACTATTCAGGATACTGAATTGGTCAAAGTGCGCATAAAGGGGCGTGGTGGCAAGCCATTGGGTGAGGTGGAGGAGGCTTTCGCTGCTACGCTGAGTTTTGGTGATACATTTTTAATTGCTGGGCAAGTTGTGTGCTATGAAGGCCTTCGTGATATGACTGTTCAAGTCTCCCAAAAACATAAAGGGAAACCTAAAATAGCTACTTTCAGTGGGACTAAATTCGCCACTTCAACACAGCTTAGTCACCGTATGTTAGCTTTTTTTCAAAAAAAAGACTGGCCGGAGTTGCCGCACTATGTGCGAGAATGGATGCAATTACAGCGTGAAGTAAGTTGCTTGCCGGAAGTGGACCGCCTCCTTGTAGAGACCTTTCCACATAAGGGCAACTTTGCCAGTGTATTTTATGGTTTTGCTGGTCGCAATGCTATGCAGACATTGGGCTTGCTTTTATCAAAGCGTATGGAAGAAGCTGGGTTAAATCCTCTGGGATTTGTTGCCACGGATTATGCTGTCTTGCTTTGGGGTCTTGAACCGTTGATTGATCCTTCTTCTTTATTGAATCAAGTTGGGCTCCGCGATGGTTTGGAAACTTGGTTGTCCAACAATGCAGTGATGAAGCGAACTTTTAGGTCTAGCGCAGTAATTGCTGGCTTGATTGAACGAAACTTACCAGGAAGTCGGAAATCAGGTCGTCAGGCGACTTTCTCCTCTGATATACTTTACGAAACATTACTAAAGTATGATCCAAGACACGTTTTACTTAAGATAACACGAGAGGAGGCAATGAAGGGTCTCATAGATTTTGGTAGGATTGAGGAAATGCTTGATCGTATCTCTGGTCGCATTGATCATATAGTTTTAGACAGAGTAACTCCATTTGCTGCGCCCCTTCTCCTGGAAATGGGTAGGGTTCCAGTAAAAGGCCAAGCTGAAGAACGTATTTTGGCTGAAGAGACTGCGCGTTTGATGTCAGTTTCGGGACTTGATCGGATCTAGGCTAAATCTAACTGGGGTGAGTTTTCAATATTCTTTGCCTTTTTAGTTTAAGTAGGCGAGTAGCTAATATGCTTGATGGACATTTTTTTTCTTTTTTTGGAGTGCAATTAATTGCACGGCCATCTGGTGTTTTGTGGTGGTCAGATGAACGCGTCTTGTGTGTATCAGATTTACATCTTGGGAAGTCGGATCGTTTGGCACGACGGTCTGGCGTTTTAGTTCCACCATATGAAACTATTGATACTTTGCAGCGATTGCAGAAAGAGATCGAATTATTAGAGCCTGATATTGTTATAAGTCTGGGTGATAACTTTGATGATCTGGAGGCGGCTGACAGTTTAAGCTTAGCTGATAGATTGTGTCTAAGCCAACTGCAGACCGGTAGAATGTGGATTTGGATTCAGGGTAACCATGATCTGGGAGTAGGTAAACTTACTGGCCAATATTTGGAAGAATATAATTTTGAGCCATTAGTATTTCGACACATAGCAAAAGTTGGAGCTAAAGCTGAAATTTCAGGCCATTATCACCCTAAAGCGGCTGTACGACTAAGGAGTAGATCAATTGTGCGACCTTGTTTTCTGTATGATGAAAGGCGGGTCATTTTACCATCTTTTGGGACATTTACTGGAGGTCTAAGAAGTGAAGCTGAAGAGTTTGATGTGTTGATGGAGAATGAAGCCTTTGCTGTTCTAACGGGCAATAAAAGCTATGTCATTCCCATGCCGAGGAAATAACTATGCAGCTGATTTATGACAGCTTTGAACGTTAGAAAATGATGAAAACTTTGTGAGGATTTATTAGTAGAGTTAAAAAGAGCTTTTTGAGACCTAATTGGCACTCAAGCAAGGAAAATTGATGCCAACAATAATCTAATGTCTATTCAGCAGATTCATTGACCCACAGGGAAATAAGTTTATTTAAAAGAAATTATAATCAACAAGGAATCGGCATAATGTCTACCGCTTCAACCAAGGGTGTTTGGAAGTCTGGATCCGGTAAAGGACGATCGCGTCCAAAGGGACGGCAGGTTGAAGACTTGGCATGGTCAGAAGTTAAGAAACTTTTAGGTGACCATCCTAGGCGTCGTGACTTGTTAATTGAATTTTTGCATTTAATTCAGGACGCATACGGTCATATTTCGGCATCACATATGCGTGCTTTGGCTGAAGAGATGCGTTTAAGCCAGGCAGAGATTTATGAGGTAGCAACTTTTTACGCCCACTTCGATGTCGTAAAGGAAGATGAAACTCCACCACCGGCACTTACTGTGCGTGTGTGTGATAGTTTATCATGTGAATTGGCTGGGGCTACTGCTTTGCAGGAGGCTTTGAAGTCTGGATTAGATCCAACTGAAGTTCGGGTGGTTCGTGCGCCTTGCATGGGGCGTTGTGATACCGCTCCAGTGCTGGAGTTGGGGCATCATCACATTGATCACGCGACACCCGAAAAAGTGGTATCTGCTATTAAAGCTAACCATATTCATGCTGATATCCCAGACTATGAAAGCCTATTATCTTACAAAGCCGGTGGTGGTTATAGCGAGTTACTGAAGCTGCGTTCTGGTGGCAATTGGGAAAAGGTGCAGGCCAAGGTTAAGGAAAGTGGTTTGCGTGGATTAGGTGGTGCTGGCTTCCCATCTGGCACCAAATGGGGATTTGTGCGTGGGAATGCCGGTCCTCGTTACCTCGCAGTGAATGGTGATGAAGGTGAGCCTGGAACTTTTAAGGATCGTTACTATCTGGAACGAACCCCGCATTTGTTTCTGGAAGGTATGCTGATTGCCGCCTGGGCGGTAGAGGCGGATACTTGCTTTATATACATGCGAGATGAGTATCCTGCTGTACTTCATATCTTGGCGGCTGAAATTATTGCTTTGGAGACCGCAGGCTTAGTTCCAGAGGGTTACATTGATTTACGACGTGGTGCGGGCGCCTATATTTGTGGTGAAGAAAGTGCGATGATTGAAAGCATTGAGGGGAAACGGGGACTGCCAAGACACCGTCCACCCTTTGTCGCAGCAGTAGGCATCCATAGCCGGCCAACATTGGTACATAATGTAGAGACACTACTGTGGGTGGCACGTATTGTGCGTGAAGGGCCTGAGTGTCTCAATACGACCGAGCATAATGGACGGCGCGGTCTGCGAAGCTATTCGGTCTCCGGTCGGGTACAAAAACCAGGAGTATATTTGTTACCTGCTGGCTCAACCATCACGGACATCATTGCAGCTAGTGGGGGAATGTTAGCGGGACATATATTCAAGGCTTATCAGCCGGGTGGACCATCTTCAGGCTTACTTCCGGCTTCAATCCATGACGTTCCGCTGGATTTTGATACATTGCAACCGCTTGACACATTTATTGGCTCTGCAGCGGTTGTTGTGCTCTCAGATCAAGACAGTGCGCGAGCTGCTGCCCTTAATATGCTAAAGTTTTTTGAAGATGAAAGCTGTGGCCAGTGTACGCCTTGCCGGGTTGGTTGTGAAAAGGCAGTCAAACTAATGGGAGCTAAAAATTGGGACCAGCAGCTTTTGGTTGAGCTTACTACCACTATGGCTGACGCGTCCATTTGTGGTCTTGGTCAGGCTGCACAAAACCCAATTAAATCTGTCATTAAGCACTTTCAACAAGAAATATAAATTTATAAAAACTAACTTTTTTATCTAAATGGGATTTGAGATTTTTATGATATGTGGGTTAAATATCATTTGAGACCTATAAGTCCGATGGCTGTAAAAACTAAAGTGACACCAAGCCACTGTTTTGGAGACATTTTTTCTTTCAAAAATACCCAAGCCAAAACTACTGTGACCAGACCAAATGTGGATGCGGTTACTGTTGCAAATACTGCAAATTCTTGGGTACCTGCATAAATTACCACTGCTAACGCAATTGCATCGAGCAGGCCCATCACTGCTAGTGTGGGGACTTGTCTCAGATTAGGAAGTATATCTAAACGAAGAGGCACAGTGATGAAAAGTAGTGCAACTATACCAGCAATCCGTGCAAGCCAGATTACGGGCAGTTCTGCTCCCAATCCCGCGGCAGCCTGGCCAAATGCAAAACTGCCAAAGAAACCTACAGCGCTGGAAACTGCCCATACGATGGCATACTTACGGTTTTGAGTGCTGCTATGATTGTCTCCGTGTGCAATTATTGTGATACCTAGAAGTATTCCAAACACGGACATTATTTGGATCAGTGTAATCGACCCGCCATTCCAGATAGCTAAACCCATCGACATAATTGGATAGGAGCCCACGATGGGGGCAACTAAACTTACTGGGCCTATAGCAAATGCCTTGTACAAACCAATACTAGCCAGCGTGAATAGCGCACCGGAAATACCGGAGTGCCAGATAGCAGGGCCAGTTAGATCCTGCCAGTTTCCGAAGTACAGGCACACAGGCGCAAGGATTATGGCCCCAAATGTTAGGACCGTAAAAATGGCAGAAAATATACCAGTTTTTTGGCTTATGTAACGAATGCAGATATCATGGGTGCCCCAACACAAAGCGGCTAAGGTCCCTAGAGTTAATGAAATAATCATTTAACAGCCCGAAAGAAAGGAATTGAAAAGATAAGGAACGCCATTAGCAGAAAATGAAACCCCAAACTCCCCAAACAGTCCCAAGTGAACAAATAATTAATCCAGGTACTGATATTATAAATAAGACCCAATCCATAAAATTAATTTGATTGTTATTCATGAATGTTATCTGGTTCTTGCTGAATTGGGGCTAATCGGATATTCTTCTAATTAAAGATTTATTCCGCTAATGCAAATTAAGTAGTTTGGAGATGGAAATATGCTGGATGATATATATCCTACGGTGCAGTCTGGACCTCCCAAGCCGAGTGAAGTTTTTTCGCCCTCAGTGTTCTCATTACAACCAGGCACTGAGCGCCATGTTGTACAGGGGTGTGGTGCAATTCTGATTTCAGTGAAAACAGGCGATCGTATTACCGTAATTAATGAAGAGGGAGGGCAAGTGTGCGAACTCTTGGCCTTAGATAGTAAAGGCAAAAGTGACGCTGGAATCTTAGGGAAAAAGTCCAATTCAAACGGGACTGGGCTGAAGAAATTACTATCTAGCCAAGATCCTTCTTTGAGGTCTGTATGGTTAGGATTAGAAGCCCGCGGTGTTGATCTAGCTAAGTCTAACGCTGTCGAGTACTTCGATGCTACAACAGCGGCCAAGGATACAGCACATTTTATGGTTGAACGAGATGGTAGTGTTGTAATTGCGGCACCTGGTGGAATAATGGATTTCACGTTGCAGAATACGGCCACACCTTTGGTGGTGATGCTCAAGCGCGCAGTTATAAAGCAGATTACAAAATTTGAGTTACCCGACCCTCTTGCAGACCCGCTTTCCGACATTAGGATTCATCCTGCGACGGCTCAAAGCTACTTTGTTAAGGCTGGAGACTATATACAGATTTATGATGTGGATGGGCGCCAATGTTCGGATTTCCAATGTTTTTCAGCGCGAAAGCTCGATAAAGCTGTTGAACACGCTTTAGATGTGACCACAACTCGTACCCTTATGGGCCATGCTTATCCTATGCCAGGTTTGCATGCCAAGTATTATGATCAAGATATGTTGCCGCTTGTGGAAGTCATTCAAGACACATGTGGTAGACACGATGCTTTTGCCTTAGCCTGCGCCGCCAAATATTATGATGACATTGGTTATCCTGGTCATCCGAACTGTTCGGAGAACTTTAACCAAGTTTTAAGTGAGCACGGCGTTGCATCTCGTGCAGGTTGGATGGCCATTAATTTCTTTTTTAATACTGCGATAGATGATCATGGCGTAATGTATGGTGATGAGCCATGGTCTCGTCCTGGCGATTATGTACTTTTACGTGCGCTTACAGACCTGGTTTGCGTCAGCTCTTCATGCCCGGATGACACAACGCCTGCAAATGGTTGGAACCTAACTGATATACACGTACGGACTTATGACGGTGCAGAACCTTTCAAACGCGCGATGGCTTTTCGGGCCACGCCAGAATCGGAGCCTCAGATGACAAAAGAAACTGGCTTTCATAATAACTTTGCAAAGCATACGCGCAACTTTATTGAGTATAATGGTTATTGGTTGGCAAACTGTTTCTCACAGGTTGGCCCATTAGAGGAATACTATGCCTGCCGTGAAAAGTCTGTAGTGTTGGATCTCAGTGCCTTAAGAAAGTTTGAGATTACGGGGCCAGATTCTGAGGCCCTTTGTCAGTATATATTCACGCGGAATATGAAGACCCTTCCTGTCGGTGGCGTTGTTTATACAGCTATGTGTTATGAGCACGGTGGGATGATCGATGATGGGACAGTCTTTCGCCTTGGTAAGGACAATTTTCGCTGGATTGGCGGTTCAGATTATGGTGGCGAGTGGATCCGCGAGCAGGCCAAAAAGTTAGATCTAAAGGTCTTGGTTCGCTCTTCTACTGATATGCAGCATAATATAGCGGTGCAGGGACCTGAGAGCCGAGATTTACTGAAAAAAATAATTTGGACAGCACCGCATCAACCAACTTTAGAGGAGCTTGCATGGTTTCGGTTTGCTCCAGCCAGAATTGGAGATGATCAGGGTGTACCAATTGTTATTTCGCGCACAGGATATACGGGTGAGTTAGGTTATGAAATATTTTGTCACCCGAAACATGCTGAAACAGTATTTGATGCGGTCTGGGCAACTGGGAAAGATCATGGTTTGAAGCCTATGGGTCTAGAAGCCCTGGATATGGTGCGAATTGAGGCAGGCCTAATCTTTGCTGGTTACGACTTTAGTGATCAAACTGATCCTTTTGAGGCCGGCGTAGGGTTCACTGTACCTCTAAAATCAAAGACAGATGATTTTGTTGGGCGTGATGCACTAATCCGACGTAAAGAAACACCATCCCGTAAATTAGTGGGCCTAGAAATTGATAGTAACATCGATGTGACCCATGGTGCGTGCGTGCACGTAGGGCGCGCACAGATTGGTGAGGTGACTTCGTCTATGCGATCACCCATTTTGGGAAAAAATATTGCGCTAGCTCGTGTAGATGTGGCCTATCATGAATTAGACACAATAGTTGAGATTGGTCTTTTGGATGGTCACATGAAGCGTTTACCGGCAAGGATAGTTCCTTTCGCCCACTACGACCCTACAAAATCTAGGCCGAGGTCATAAAATAGAAATCTTATTTGTTACTTTATGAATTTTTATATATTTAGATAGCTTTCTAAGCTGTCATCTAATGCATCTTTCCATGCTGTATGATGCTCCGGGGCCTTGGTTCCGGTCATTGGGCTTACGTATCCATAGTTTCGAAAGTCCATAATGCCCTTCTTCTTGTGTTTTTTCCATTCGTAGAAGGCTTTATTTGATGCTGTAATATCAAAACTTGGATAGTCGGTCTCTTCAATAAGTTCCATTGTATAGGCGCCTTGATATTCGATACAACCATAGTCGTCCTCAATGGCGTCCTCTGCGGCTATACGGTCAATGACATCTTGGGCCATCGATGCACTATCAGGCAGTGAGATTTTGTTCATAATACAATCACGCACCCACCAGGCTTGTGCGTCAAACATATTAAAAGTGTACCACTGATCTTGCATGCCTAAATAAAACAGCGAAGGATTTTTGTTCCACACCACGCCTTTATACAGATCTGCCGTTACCAATCGGTTTGCCGTTTTCAAACGAAGATCGTCTGATAAGAATGGAAAGTGATGCTTGTAGCCAGTGCATAGGATAATGGCATCAACATCCTTACTGCTGCCGTCAATAAAGTAAGCCGTACGATCCTCGACGCGATCCAGCTTTGGGACTTCTTTCCAATTTTCAGGCCAATCGTAGCCCATGGGTGCAGTACGATGTGCCACGGTTATGGATTTCGCGCCATATTTCCAACATTGTGATCCAATATCTTCCGCAGAATATGACGTCCCCAGAATCAGTAGATCTTTGCCTGCAAATTCGCGGGCGTCTCGAAAGTCATGCGCATGCATTAGGCGACCGTTAAATTGATCAAAGCCTGGGTATTCTGGAACATTCGGTACGCTAAAATGGCCTATAGCTATAATTACTTTATCAAAGAATTCGGATTTATCGGTATCAGAGACTTCATCTCGACTCGTCACTTCAAACCCACCACTTTTTATTGCGCGAACGTCCCGTACAATAGTTGAAAATCTGATCATATTGCGCACGCCGGCTTTCTCTACGCGTCCTTTGATATAATCAAATAAAACTGCGCGGGGTGGATAGGACGCAATGGGTTTACCAAAATGTTCTTCAAAGGTATAATCAGCAAACTCTAATCCTTCTTTTGGTCCATTAGACCAAAGGTAACGATACATAGAACCGTGGCACTGGTTCCCGTATTCATCCACACCAGTGCGCCACGTATAATTCCATAGGCCTCCCCAGTCAGACTGTTTTTCGAAACAAACAACCTCTGGTATGTCGGAACCTTTATCCTTAGCAGACTGGAATGCACGCAATTGCGCCATTCCAGATGGCCCTGCACCGATAATTGCTACACGTTTTGTCATATTTTTTCCTATTAGTCTCGGATTAGATGTCTAAAGTGTTTACCTTTTCCCAATCACTGAAATGACCGCAGAAGTCGTTCCACTCCGAGTACTTCATCTTAAGGAATGCTGCTGAAAACTCTTCACCCATGGCAGACTTTAGGCCTTTGTCCCGGTCGTATGCCCGCAATGCATCCAACATATTTAGTGGAAGCTTTGGCGCGCCACGGACTTTGTGCCCTTCAGCATACATATCAATGTCGTGCCGTTTACCGGGGTCTGCTTGAGAGGATATGCCTGACAAGCCTGCTGCAATGATCACGGCTTGCAATAAATAGGGATTAACGGCGCCATCTGGCAAACGTAACTCAAACCGTCCAGGACCCGGGACCCTGACCATGTGGGTTCTATTATTACCAGTCCAGGTTACGGTATTTGGCGCCCAGGTTGCTCCTGAAGTGGTACGTGGGGCATTTATCCGTTTGAAACTGTTTACGGTTGGATTTGTAATTGCGGCCAACGCTGAGGCATGTTTCATGATGCCACCTAAAAAACATCTTCCCTTTTCAGAAAGGCCTAATTCTGCTGTCTGGCTAGTTTGGTTTGCATCCATTGCGAAAATATTTGTTTTTGCAGCAGTGCCTGGAGCATCCCAAACGGAGATATGCGCATGACATCCATTACCAGTTAAACCTTCAACAGGTTTCGGCATAAATGTGGCCCTGTAGCCATGTTTTTCGGCAACAGTTTTAGCCATAAATTTGAAAAAACTATGCTTGTCTGCAGTTTTCAACGCATCGTCAAAATCCCAGTTCATTTCCCATTGGCCGTTCGCATCTTCGTGGTCGTTTTGATAGGCGCCCCATCCCAGGTCTAACATATAGTCACTTATTTCTCTTATCACATCTAAGCGACGCATGAATGCCTGCTGATCATAGCAAGGTTTTGCGGCTGTGTCATAGGGATCAGAAATTTGATCACCTTGAGGAGTTAAAAGAAAAAACTCAGCTTCTATACCGGTTTTTACGTGCATGCCTTTGCTGGCGGCCTCTGCTATCAACCGACGCAGGACATTGCGTGGTGCTTGGGCAACATCTTCACCCTCCATAACGCAGTTGCTGGGCACCCATGCAATTTCCTTATTCCATGGCAAAATGATTACAGCTTCTGCATCTGGTACAGCGAGCATATCTGGATGTGCTGGCGTCATATCTAGCCATGTAGCAAAGCCCGCAAAGCCGGCACCATCTTCCTGCATGTCGGCTATTGCACGCGCTGGAACTAATTTTGCCCTTTGACCTCCAAAGAGGTCAGTGAAAGAAATCATAAAGTATTTCACACCGTTATCTTTAGCGAATTTTTCCAGATTTATTGCCATGGTCACTCTCCCTTATTTCCAGCGTCAATTACAAAGGGAACCACTCGTAATTAGTGGCGTCCCTATTTTTAAAATGTTCCAGATTTTCCTGGCCACCAGTCGGTTCCCGCCAGTGGCACCTGCGCCATTGCAGCGGCTTCCATAGTTAAAGCTACCAAATCCTCTGGTTCCAAGTTGTGTAGGTGATTTTTACCACAAGCTCTGGCGATAGTTTGTGCTTCTAATGTCATAACCTTTAAATAATTCCGAAGGCGCCTTCCACCTTCAATGGGATCGAACCGTTTCATTAATTCTGGGTCTTGCGTTGTAATACCCGCAGGGTCCTGACCCTCATGCCAGTCATCGTATGCGCCTGCAGTTGTGCCTAACTTATTATACTCCGCCTCCCATTTAGGATCGTTATCTCCCAAGGCGATCAACGCGGCCGAGCCGATTGCAACCGCATCTGCTCCCAGAGCCATGGCCTTGGCAACATCAGCACCACTGCGAATTCCACCAGAAAGAATAAGCTGTACTTTTCGGTGCATTCCTAAATCTTGGAGAGCCTTAACTGCTGGCCTGACAATTGCTAAAGTTGGTTGTCCAACATGCTCAATAAAAACGTCTTGTGTGGCGGCAGTTCCACCTTGCATTCCATCAAGAACAATAGCGTCAGCTCCAGCTTTTATTGCCAAAGTAGTATCATAATAGGGGCGCGCGCCTGCAACTTTGACATAAATTGGCACCTGCCAACCTGTAATTTCACGAAGTTCTAGAATTTTAATTTCTAAATCATCCGGACCGGTCCAATCAGGATGGCGACATGCTGAGCGCTGATCTATGCCTTTTGGTAGGTTCCGCATTTGTGCAACTCGGTCACTAATTTTTTGACCGAGGAGCATACCGCCGCCACCTGGCTTTGCACCTTGGCCCACAACAATTTCAATAGCATCGGCTTTACGTAAATCATTGGGGTTCATTCCATAGCGCGAGGGGAGGTACTGATATACCAATTTTGAAGAGTGACCACGTTCCTCCTGCGTCATGCCGCCGTCGCCAGTAGTCGTAGATGTACCTGCTTCAGACGCACCGCGGCCTAAGGCCTCTTTTGCTGGACCAGAGAGCGCCCCAAAGGACATACCAGCGATTGTGATAGGGATGTCTAGATGGATAGGATTCTTGGCATTTAGCCCACCAATTGTAACGTTGGTGTCACATTTCTCTCTATATCCCTCTAATGGATAGCGCGAAATAGAGGCTCCTAAAAATAGAAGGTCGTCGAAGGTTGGCAGTTTTCGCTTCGCCCCCCCGCCCCGTATGTCATAGATTCCAGTAGCAGCAGCACGTCGTATATCACTATTAACGTCTTGGTTAAAAGTGGCTGACTGTCGGGGGGTGGTGTGCGGGATTCCGCGATCATATTTGTTCATATCGTGGTCCCTTAATACGCGTTATCTATATTAAAATTATAAAGGTTACGGGCTGAACCGTACCGCTTGAACTCTTCAGGTTTAGCATCACTTTCGGATTCAGCCAACAGTGCCTTAAGAATTTCTAAATGTTCCGTTCGCATTTCTTTTTGTTCGCAATCAGCGCCAAGTGATTTGACAGATCCACGGACAAAAAGCCGAGCCTCGTAGCAGCTATCGCCCAAGGCATCTCCTGCATCGCCACACACGACCAAGTTGCCTGATTGTCCCATGAATGCTGACATGTGACCGATGCTGCCATGAACTACTATGTTAATACCTTTCATGGATATACCACAACGTGAGGAGGCGTTTCCCTTAATGACTAAAAGTCCACCGTGTCCTGTCGCTCCGGCATATTGGCTGGCATCCCCGTCGATAACTACCTTTCCCGACATCATATTTTCGGCGACGCCTGGTCCGGCACTTCCAGTTATGTTCACAGTTGCTTGCTGGTTCATTCCCGCTGAATAATACCCCGTTGAGCCCTTAACGGTTACCTCTATTGGCGCATCTAGTCCGCAGGCTATCGCATGCGCACCTTTTGGGTTTTCTATTTCCCAGACTGTTTGGTTAGTATTGTGGTTTTGGGCATGTAGAGTCGCATTTAACTCACGTAAACTGCCATTTGCCAAATCATAGTTCTGCATATCAGTGCTTCCAAAAGTATACGGTTGCAGGCTCGGGTTCCCAAATTCTTGCGTTCTCGATGCTTGGTAAGTTCACCAGGGCTCGATATTCGCTGCCAAATGCAACGTATTGTTCTGTTTCCGCCATAACTGCAGGTTTGCAGGCGATGGGATCACGCACAACACCAAAGCCGTCCTTAGTGCCAACGACAAAAGTGAAGAACCCATCTAAATCTTCTAGGCTACTCTCCAATGCTTCACCCAGCGAGCTACCTTGTTGCATTTTCCAGGTAACGTAAGCGGCGCCGACCTCGGTATCATTTTCAGTTTCTATGTGTACTCCGTCTCTGCGTAGTTTTCTTCTCAGAGAATTGTGGTTTGATAAAGAGCCATTATGTACGAGGCATTGATCGATACCAGTGTTGAACGGATGTGCTCCCATTGTTGTTACCGCTGATTCGGTGGCCATGCGAGTATGGCCAATTCCATGGCTACCGGACATATTTTTTAAATTAAAACGTGATGCTACGTCTTTTGGTAGACCCACTTCCTTGTATATTTCCAAGCTCTCACCGGTACTCATTACGCGGATATTTGGACGTATGGATTTCAGCGCCGTGCGCGCTTTGCTCATTTGGTCAGCTTGTATTTCTAAAACTGCATGAGTGCTTTGTACTCGTATCTCGAGGCCACCTTGTATAGTTTTTACTAATTCTGATTTTAGGTCCAAGAAGTCAGTTTCCGGTGTATCTGATTGCACAGTTAACTTAGCATTATCTGGCACTTCATTGCCATATATAGCAATACCGGCACTGTCAGGACCTCGATCAGTCATTGTGATCAACATATCTGTCAGTAGTGCTCCAAGTTGAGGCTCCATCGATTTATCTTTTAAAAAAAGACCAACAATCCCGCACATGCGGTGTTCCTTTCAAAAATAGGGATACACTTTAAACGTGAGTCGAACAATAACATCAAAAAATTCTCCCCTCAACCATGAGGAAACTTTTTTTCATACTGTGCAAAAATAGTACTTTGTAGATCACACAATTCATGTTTAATTTGGGACAGGCCTAGATCCTTTAAAAATGAGATTATTAAAAAAGGCCAGTGCAACAACGCAGGGAGGAAAACGTGGAACAACAAATTGCTGAGCTTACTGCTCAAGTGGAAGCTTTAACAGCGAGTGCCGGTGTGACTAACACCAATTTTGCTGAAGCTTATTATTATTTATCTATCCCGCTCATGATAATTATTCATGCGGGATTTTTAGCATATGAGATGGGTGCGTCCCGCGCGAAAAATGTGCTGTCGTCAGGTGTTAAAAACCTTTTGGCTTTTGCGTTTATGATACCAACTTTCTACTTTTTTGGATGGTGGGTTTATTGGGGTTTCCCAACGGGTTTGACCTTCAGCGAGGGCCCAATGGGCATTTCGGGTGCGGCTTATGCCAGTTCTATAGCCTGGGGATGGGGTGAATCAGCTGCTTACATGGGTCCTAATATAACAGATCAGGCCTCTGGAGTTTTCTTTGGCGCTTTTGCAATGTTTGCGGCGACAACGGCTTCGATTATGTCTGGAGCTGTTATTGAACGCATCCAAACTGTTGGGTTTGTCATACTGGCTATCGTGCTGGGCTCTTTTGCCTGGGTCGTTGCCGCGGCTTGGGGTTGGCATGCAGACGGCTGGCTCGTGACCCAATGGGGTGTACACGATTTTGGGGCCGCTGGACTTGTTCACGCTGTAGCTGGTTTCTTTGCACTTGGAGTATTAATGCATCTTGGCCCACGGATTGGTAAGTTTAATGCTGACGGCTCGGCCAATCACATTGCTGGCCATAATATGCCGCTTACCGTAACTGGTTTGATGCTTATTATTGTTGGTTTCTGGGGCTTTCTGATGGCCTGCGTTATAATACCTGGGGAAGCTTGGTCTTGGTTTGCGGACAAGCAATCTACAATCTACGGAACACCGATAACACTGTCTTCGTTGGCATTTAATATCCTGATGGCAATCGCTGGTGGTATTATTGGAGCTTGGATCTGGACTAAAGATCCTTTTTGGATGATGTCAGGTGCGCTTGCAGGGATCATTTCTACAGCCTCTGGGTTGGATATCTACTATCCAGCATTAGCATTCATCATCGCGGTATCAGCGGGTATGATACTCAAGCCGGCAGCTACATGGCTCGAAAGGCGAGGTATTGATGACGCTGTTGGTGCGGTGACAGTGCATGGTACAATTGGCCTATATGGCGTGATTATGTTGGGTGTTTTTGGTTGGGGCTATCCTGCCTTGGCAATTGATAATGCACCGGTAATTACATTATACGGTCAAATTGTAGGTGCGGTTGTATTCTTCCTACTTGGCTTTGTGCCGGGATACGTATGTGCTTACATTTTAAAAGCACTGGGCATGCTGCGGGTACCTGCGGCTGCAGAAGAAGCCGGTCTTGATACTGTCAAAGTGCCAGCGCAGGGATATCCAGAAGGTATTTCACCCTCTAGTCCAGCGTCTAGCTAATCAACATTAAGGAGAAATATAATGTTTCCATATGATACAGCAGATTGGTCCGTCGTTGATGGCCCAATGTTTATGTTAGCCGGCACGCAGTGGCCGGGTATTTTTACAGCCATTGCGGCCGTTATTTGTGTTTGGGTTTTGGTTGTGGGCAATCAATCGGAACACGCTCAATACAAAAAATCTGAGAAGTAAGTTTTATAAAAAAACAAAAGGGCCACTGGAAAGTGGCCCTTTTTGTAGTCACTTGGGTAGAAAGTCAGAGTTTTTACTTGATAGATTCTACCCAGATATTGTCAGGCAGTAGTGCCAGATATTCAGGTTTGATTGATAAAAAACCTCCCCTCTTAGGAAAATATTCTCCCTCTTAGGAAATTAAGTAATCTCCCAGTATTGATTTATCGTTCCCACCGTGGTGACTGAACCTAGAACGGGAAATATATCAGGAGATTCTTTCATGTCGATAATTTGGAGATCATCTGCGCTGGCACATCGTCACGCAGAGATTGGTGGTGAGCTTGAAGATTGGAATGGGATGGGTACCGCATGGTTTTATGATCACACTCCAGAACGTGCGAAGGCAGACTATGAATCAATCCGCACCAAAGCGGGCTTAATGGACGTATCTGGTTTGAAAAAATGTCACGTTGTTGGCTCCGATGCGGCTTATGTAATTGACCGTGTAACAACTCGTAATGTTGAAAAAATTATGCCAGGCCGTTCGACGTACGCCTGTATGCTAAATGATCAAGGAAAGTTTATCGATGATTGTGTAATTTATCGACTGTCACTTAACAGTTGGCTGGTTGTGCATGGCACTGGTACTGGCATGGAGCAGTTATCAGCTGTAGCTGCCTCTAAAAATTGTGAAGTCATTTTTGATGATGATATCCACGACATGTCACTGCAGGGCCCCGTTTCTGTTGATTTTCTGGCAAAACACGTTGCTGGAGTTCGTGACTTAGCATATTTCGGTCTAATGCAAACGAAGCTTTTTGGTCGGCCAGTTATGATTTCGCGAACAGGCTATACTGGTGAGAGAGGCTATGAGATTTTTTGTGGGGCCAAAGATGCTGTCCACTTGTGGGACACAATCTTATCGGAAGGTACTGAAATGGGTATTCGCCCAGTTCAATTTTCAACATTAGATCTGTTGCGGACTGAAAGTTATTTACTTTTCTACCCTGGTGATAATTCTGAAACTTATCCATTTGACGATGAAACTTGTGGCGATACACTTTGGGAGCTTGGTCTTGAATTTACAGTATCACCAGGAAAAACTGGTTTTATAGGTGCTGAAAACCATTATTCGTCTAAAGGTAAAGAACGCTTCAAGATCTTTGGAGTTAAACTAGATGGAACTACGCCCGCTGATGAGGGTGCGGACCTAATGAAGGGTGGCCAAAAAGTAGGTGCTGTTACATTCGGAATGTACTCTGATGTAAACAAGCACAATGTAGGAATTGCCAGAATGCCTGTAAATTGTGCTGTGGCAGGCACAGCCCTAACAGTGCGTAATTCGGATGGCGCTGAGATTGCCTGCGTTGCAGCAGAAATGCCGTTTTATGATTCTGACAAGACGATCCGAAACGCAACGGGTTAATTTTAAGGAGCTCAAAATTTGAGCTATTCGCGGGTTTGCAACTACTTGCAAACCCGCATTTTATTTGCCCAAATAATCTATTTCTTTCAAATAAATTATTATTATTTGACTACCTTTATAAGAATAAAACTTGATTTTTAGGAATAATATGGGACTGTTGTTAAGATGAAATGCTCTTTAAGATTTATTTAGAAGAGAAGCAAAACAACTAAGGTTTTATAGGTGATGTCGACATTTAATTTTCCAGAAAGCATAAGAAGCAGACCCGTGTATGGCACCCTGCAAGCACAGGTTGGTAAATCACATCTTATGATTGCTGACGCACATGGAGCGGAAGCAGTTTTAGAAATGGCGGCCAAAGAGCCTGCAATGATGGCACAGTCTCATATTATTTATATTCCTAAGGGCACGCAGTTTGGACTGCAGATCCAGGCGCTAAAACCAGCGCAGTACTACGAGGGTCCAAGTTACGCTGCTGCTGTTAGTCGCATTAAACGTGTTTTATCCGATGCGGCCATGGGTCTTCAAATATATCTGAGTGGTACCGAGGGATTAATTGGGCAAGCCCAATATGAGGTAATGCAGGCGGGGTTTGACTACACCGCTATTCAAACAGAGCACCGTGGTTCTGTGGCCCGCAGAATGCAGTGTGTTCATTGCAAGGGTATAACGGAAGACGTAATGATAGATCCCTTTCAGTGTAGCCATTGTGGATTGAATCTTTTCGTGCGTGACCATTACTCTCGACGTTTGGCAGCATTTCAGGGTGTCTGCATTGACGCTGAGGAGCCGGGTAATGTGCCGCTGTCCGTGGAGCTTTACTCATGAATGTGCCAGCCCCTAATTCAACAGCGCCAAAACTTACTGGTGCAGAAAAAATTGATGTTACTATTACTGCCATTGTTCCACTTAATGACCTTGTAACTCGCTTCGAGTTTAAACGTTCAGATGGCAGCCTTTTCCCCACCTTTTCTGGAGGGGCTCACACAGTAGTTGAGATGCAAGATGGCGATCGCAAGAGGCTAAATCCTTATTCGCTAATGTCTGACCCTGCCAATCGAGAGACTTTTGCTATTTCGGTGCGTCGTGATGATGAGGGTAGGGGCGGCTCTTTGTTTATGCATAACAAAGTAAAGATTGGGGATCCTATGGTCATTAGCTACCCGGTTAATTTGTTTTCGTTAGACCTAAGAGCGCGCAAACATTTATTTATTGCTGGTGGCATTGGTATAACGCCCTTTTTGGCGCAAATTAAACAACTAGTCCGCACTAACGGAAATTGGGAACTTCACTACAGTTGCCGAAATGCTAGTTTGGGTAGTTATGTGGACGAGTTGACCCAGAAATATCCTCATTCAGTGCACATACACTACGATGATGAGAAAGACTTCATTGATCTGGAAAACCTTTTGCATGGTCAACCCATTGGCACACACCTCTATGTCTGTGGTCCGAAGGGGATGATTGAATGGGTGCGTTCTACAGCAGGGGCTGCTGGATGGCCCACCGCCCATATCCATTATGAAGAGTTTTTAGCGCCTAAGCCAGGAAAGCCCTTTGCAGTTCGGTTGGCTAAGTCCGGTGTCACCGTGAAGGTTGGCGCACACGAAAGTTTGCTTGAGGCAATTGAAAGATTGGGTGTTGAGGCGCCGTACTTATGTCGTGGTGGAGCCTGTGGGCAATGTGAAACAGATGTAATAGAAAGTGATGGTGCTTTTATGCATCGGGATCATTGGCTGGAAGATGAAGAGAAGGCTTTGGGGGTAAAAATTATGCCCTGCGTTTCCCGTTTTGAGGGAAAAACTCTAGTGTTGGATCGGTAGGGGGATTACTTGATGAATATTCAGTTTAATGATGAAACGTTCCGAGATGACTACTCTTTTAAAAACTCCCAGCGGGCTATCGACCGCTTCCCGTTTCCTTTTCATGAAGATAGCTACATGTACTCAGTAAACATGGAGCAGCACCAAGGTGGTCCAGTAGATAGTGTTTATGAGAAACGTTTCGACGTCGATGAGCATTACGTTTCTGAAATGCGTGATAGGGAAATGGTTCTAGCTGATGATCCGCTGAGATGTCAGTCATTGCCACATATGACTTTGGCTGGGTGGGATCTGCTGGAATTAATTATGGTATCCAAGTCGGAAGATTACCCTGAGCTGTTTGAACTGCACCGGGAGGGAGCAAATTGGCATTGGATAAATAAACCCTTAGGTATAGATGATCGTTTTGTTTTTATGGATGATACAACACTCCCGTATGGGCCTATGGAGTATATTACGCGTCAAACACAAGGTGATTTTTGTGTACTTGATCAACGGGAAGAAAACCTATGGATGGATGCGGGTATAGTTACCACCCAGGCTGATTGGAGCTTAGATTTTGATATTGGAATGAACTTCTTTGAGTGGCATGCGCCAGTTCCCTTGGCACATGAGAAAGGCATCTTTAAGAGAGCACTGAAGTTTTTGTTAAATATTCAACAAGGCGCACCAGCCCGTCGCTTGAATTGGACCATGACAGTTAATCCACTATTAGACACGAGCCCCGAGAACTACCATAAATGGGGTGTACAGAAAATGTCGCTGACGCCGCAGAATTTGGCAGAAAAACAATATTTGCGCGTGGAATTGCAAACATTTTTTCGTCTCCCAAGGTCGAATGCCTTGGTTTTCCCTATCCGTTGTTATTTGATGTCGTTCAAAGATATTGTCAGTAAACCTAAATGGGGTCGGCGGTTACATAGAGTTGTGCGGGATATCCCTGAGGAATTAGCTACGTATAAGGGATTTATCGACAATCGGCCCATGATGTTGGAGTTTCTTTCACGCTATGATGACGGTTTGCCAACATCTTTTGGTGTTTGGCCTGATAGCCATACTGAGCCTGCTCTAATTGAAAGTACAAGTTAACATAAAATAGCATTGTCTGTTAAATTTCCAAGGCTAGTTTGATTGCTCTGTTAGGTGTTTTGTGGATAGCTGATGATAGACAGGTAGCGTGCAGGTAATCGTATTAACCGTTCGGGACCGTGCGGACTGTCCGCATCGAAGAATAGGGTATCACCAGGCTTTAAACAGTGAACTTTCTTACCGTGCCGATAGTCAACTTCGCCCTCTAACATATATATTGTTTCTATCCCGCCATGTTGAAACGTCGGAAACACATCCGACTCAGTTGACAATGTGATGAGGTAGGGCTCCACGATAACGCCACTAGAATTTGCGCCAATGTGACCCAGAAGATTATACTGGTGACCTGCTCGAGTACCTGCCCGTTCCATTTCTACCCCTTTCCCAGCCTTGGTATGTACTCCTTCACGGCTTTCCTCAAATTGGCGAAAGAAAGAGGTGAGGGGTACTGACAGAGCATTTGCCAGAGTTTGCAGTGTTGTTAACGAGGGCGAGGTGTTGCCATTCTCAATTTTTGACAACATTCCAATTGAAAGGCCTGTAGTAGTGGCTAATTCGGCTACAGTAACTTCCTGACGGCGGCGAAAGACGCGTACCTGCCGCCCAATCGCGACTTCTAACACTTTTTCACGTTCTTCGCGCACGACGTGTGGGTCTTGGGTTAACTTGGAAACCATTTCTGGGGCAATTTTTTCAATTTTCATACATGATTTCCAATCCTAGGTATCTGGTCTCTTGATCTCAGCACCAGTTTTCCTGATAGTAGTATAAATATGAATGATATGAAAATCCAGTCAATTGGCTTCTTGATTTTTGATGGCTTTCCAATGGCCTGCTTAACCTCAATGATTGAGCCCCTGCGCGCAGCAAATGAGATTTCTGGGCAGGATGCATTCTCTTGGACACTTTTGGCGGAAACTGAAGATAAAGTACGTTCAAGTGCGGGGGTCAGCTTTGAACCAGACGTAACCATAGTGGATGCGCCCAGACCAGATTACCTAATTCTTTTAAGCCCTCCAATGGGAGGATTTGAAAACTCTAAGTCTGGATATGGCGTTCTACGAAATTTGGCACGGCATGGCACTATGCTAGGAGGTATCAGTGGTGGAGTTTTCCCACTGGTTCGTTCGGGAGTGATGGCTGGGCAGAGGGTTTCTGTGCATTGGTGTTACGACGCGGCGTTTAGATCTGAGTTCCCTGAAATTTCTGCCTCAAATCAAGTGATTGAGTTGTCTGCGCGTAGCTGCACAGCATCGGGTGCTGCAGCTGCATTTGATTTATCATTACAACTGATTGAAGACAGCCTTGGTTCAAACGTCGCTACTGAGGTTGCGTGTTGGTTTCAGCACCCCTTGATGCGAGGCGAGGGTGTACGCCAGAGTATACCGACATATCGCCAATCCTCTACAGATGCGACACTGCCCCCCGTAGTGGCTAAGGCTGTAGCTGTATTTGCTGCGAATTTGGGTGAGCCCGTATCTGTGGCAAAGGTGGCGTCTGACGTAGGAGTTTCTGCCCGACAAATTGAAAGGAGTTTCAAAAAAGAAACTGGTCAAAGTCCATCACATTATTATCGATCTATGCGCATGAATGCGGCACGCCAATTAGTTATGTATTCTAAAGACAGTATGGCCCAAATTGCATTGCAAGTGGGGTATGGATCAACGACCCCTATGGTTCAACATTACCGAATTGCATTTGGAATTTCTCCACAGGAGGATCGTCGTCGCATTAATCTATACCGCGTGCAGGATAATATCTCACTACCTTCTATTTAAAAAGGTCTAAAATAAGAGTATGGCAAACGTAGATTTCAACTATTTTTTAAATAACAGTAAAGCATTTGAAAGCTTTATTTGGTCTTAAGCCTTCCCGTTTAAACCAATATCAATCTATGATTTCACTGCATAACGGATTTGCAATTTTGTATGTTGTTGACTGACTGCAGGATGGGTTACGCACGCTGTAGCAAAATATTCCTCCCGAAACTTTTGCAATAACTTAAAACGGCGCTCTTGAGCGTCGTTTTTTTTATTAAAATTCACAGAAATTAATTAATATGCTGAAGTCATTGCAGTTAATAATGTGTGATGAAGCGACTGGGCTGAAGAGCGAGGGCCAATTATGGATAAGTGTTCTAGATTTCTACAAACAACAAAACACCCCAAATGATCTATGCTGGTTCGTATAGCATCGCCTGTTTTAAATTTTGTCATGTTAATGGGGCAGAGGAGTTCCATAACTGAGGCTAAGCCTATTCCGCGCATATCAAATCGACACCAACCATCTGACTGCTCGGTAACTGATGCCTTCCCCTTAACTTCCACTATTACTTGCTCAAATAACATTTCGTGACTGTGGTAAGGTGCTTCTAACATCCACTGATCTGGACCCATCCAAAAAGCAGTAACATTGTCACCTGAAAACTGGCCAGGCTTTGGAGCGTTAGAGCCAATAATACGGCGAATTGCCGACATAGTAGCGCGTTGGCCACCATTGCGAGCTGCGACTGTAGCCATCGCAAAATTTGGTTCTTCAGTGAGCGTGATTGGACCCTGTTGGTCGATACGTGGTTCAGTTCCATTAAGAGCGGTAATTGCTGATAAATTATGCACGCATTCGCTCCCCTTCTGGATCTAAGAAATGTGCACTAACTACCTCAACCTCGTGGTCATACCCAGCTAATGGACTTACAAGCCGCATTATTTCACCTTTGCGAGTGTCACCAGATTTCAGGTAACCAATTGCAATAGAGTAACCTAAATTTGGTGAGTAGCATGCTGAAGTTATATACCCCTGATCATGTGCTGCGTCTACGGGGTCGCCTTTCGTCATTAAATGGCTGCCTGCTGGAACTGGGTCTTTAGGGTTAACTGGTCTGAACCCTACTAATTTCAATGCATCCTCTGGGTTCATTCCGACACGCTCCGATAGCGTGGAGCCAATGCTATCTTTCTTTTTTGATACCATTAAACCCATTCCAAGATTAAGGGCTGTAGTGGTGCCGTTTAATTCGTTTCCGGTTGCGTGACCTTTTTCTATGCGCATTACGCCGAGTGCTTCTGTCCCATAAGGTGTCACATCAAACTCTTCACCTTCCTTCATTAGGCGCCGCATCATGGCATCTCCGTAACGAGTTGGGACAGCAATTTCGAAAGCTAATTCACCAGAAAAAGAAATCCTAAATAGTCTTGCTCTTAAGCCGCCAAAAACAGTTATATTTGCGCAGCCCATGAAGGGAAAAGCTTCGTTAGAAATATCAAAGCTAGGGTCAACTACCTTCAGTAATAACCTTCGGGCATTAGGCCCAGCGACGGCATATTGAGCCCATGACTCCGTAGTTGAGATCAATTGCACATCAAGATCTGGCCAGAGGCATTGCCGCGCGAATTCCATGTGGCGATAAACTGGTACGGCGTTGGCAGTTGTTGTAGTTACAACAAAGTGGTCTTCAGCTAACCGTCCGGCTGTGCCGTCATCCATTACGATGCCATCCTCGCGCAACATCAATCCGTACCGTGTCTTTCCAATAGCGAGTTTTGCAAATCCGTTTGCATATATTTTATTAAGAAATATTGCTGCGTCAGAGCCCTGTACGTCTATTTTCCCCAAGGTTGTTACGTCGCATATTCCGACAGAATTTCGGGTCGCCAGGACTTCTCTATCTACGCTTTCACGCCAATGTCTTTCGTTTGATTTCGGAAACCATTGAGCCCGCAGCCACATACCAACCTCAACAAAAACTGCCCCCTGTTCTTCAGCCCACTTGTGACTTGGTGTTTTACGGATTGGACGAAAATCTTTGTCACGATCCCTGCCTGCAAATGCTCCAATTGCTGTGGGGGTGTAAGGCGGGCGAAAGATTGTAGTGCCTACCTGTGGTATGGTTTTTCCAGTCAGTTCGGCCATAATGGCTAAACCACCCATATTTGAAGTTTTTCCTTGATCAGTGGCCATCCCTAAAGTGGTGTATCTTTTCAGATGCTCAACACTTACAAAGTTTTCTTGATGTGAAAGTTTGACATCTTTCACAGTGACGTCGTTCTGCTGATCCAGCCACGCTCTTGTGCACCCTTCAACATACCAAAATGGGGTCATTTTAGTAATGGTTCCCTCTGCCTCTGGGAGAACAGCTTTCTTTGTTTTAAACCCCAATTCTTCAAGTGCTTCTGTCGCTTGTTTGGCACCTGATAATAGAGCGCCCGTCGTTGTAAAACTGCCTAATGCAGCTCCAGCTACACTCAGGCCAGCCGGCCCATCTATGGGCGGGCAAAAGGCAGCTATATCGTCATTCCACACTGGTCGACCTCTGTGATGGCTAGTCAGGTGAATGTTTGGGTTCCAGCCTCCTGAGACACCTAAGGCGCCACAGGTTAAACAGCGAGTTTTACCATTCGGCGTTGAAACAGTTATGGAAGTTAAGCCTAAACGGCCATTGGTGTCGATTACTTGGCCGCCAGCAATGACCTCGTAGAGATCACTATCTGGTGCATCCAGGCGGATATCTACTACGCCAGCAATATTTACGCCTAGTGCTTTCAAATCTATGGCAGTTTTGTGGCCATCATCGTTGTTAGTAAAAATAGCGACAGATTGTGACGGGGTGACTGCCCATCGATTGGCATAACTGCGCATTGCTCCGGCCAACATAATACCGGGCCGATCATTATTTTCGAACGCGATAGGGCGTTCTGTTGCTCCTGCGCATAGTAGACTACGCTTTGTATAAATCTGCCAAAGAATTTGTCGCGGTTTTCCTGCCAGCGGGACCAAGAGGTGGTCTGATACTCGTTCCAAGGCACCATATATACCGTGGTCAAAAGCCCCCAGAATTGTGGTTCGAGGCATCAGGCGGACATTTTGAAAACTTTGCAATTCCAGTACTGTTGAAAGAGCCCAGTCTACCCCAGATTGGTGGTTTAGGCTGAAGCGCTCAGAGTTAAGGCGACCACCCATATTAAAATCTTCATCGGCTAATATGACCTCGGCACCAGATTTTGCGGCCACGAGAGCTGCTGCCAGACCAGCGGGTCCAGCTCCAATAATTAGCAGGTCGCAGTGTAAAAAACCACGGTCGTAGCTATCGGGATCATCCTTGAAGCTGATGCTTCCCAAACCTGCGGCATTCCGAATTATCGGCTCGTAGACTTTTTCCCAAAACGCAGCGGGCCACATAAAAGTTTTGTAATAAAACCCTGCTGTAAGGAAGTTTGAAAAGCGATCATTTATTGCCATCAAGTCAAATTTTAGTGACCCAATCTTATTTTGTGATTTGGCAGTTAATCCCTCAAAGAGCTCTGCGGTGGTGGCTCTGGTGTTGGGCTCTTGGCGCGCTCCCTCCCGTAATTCAACAATTGCGTTCGGCTCTTCTGACCCAGCTGTAAGAGCGCCACGCGGACGATGGTATTTAAAGGACCGACCCATGAGACGCACGCCGTTAGCTAACAGAGCACTTGCCAGTGTATCGCCAGGGTGGCCCTCAAAATTTTTGCCATCAAACTTGAACTTTAATGTTTGGCTACGGTCGATTTGTCCTCCTGTAAGCCGGTTTACTTGGCTCATTTTCTGCGACCCCGTTTGCGGGCCACGTCGCGGGCCAATTCCACACCTGATATTTCATGCGTTGTCGTATCGCGAGTTACGACTAAAAAAGACCTATCGCCCTGTTCATGAAACCATAACTCTTTGTGTTTACCTGCTGGATTATCCCTTAAGTAGCCGTAGTCTACAAACTGTGCCAATGCATCTTCAGCCTGCCAGTCAGGACGGTCAATTAGGGCGGCGTCACCAATATAGGTAAATTCAGCGCTGTCCCGTGGACCAAGTATGGGGTGATTTATTATCATAATTCGGTTCCGCTTAATGTAGCTGTGGATTATTACCCACACCTTTTTCATCAATCATTCGACCTTTTTCAAAACGGTCAAATCTATACTCCTTGGCGTACTCATGAGGCGTATCGGTGGCCAAAAGGTGAGCATAGCACCAACCGGAGGCTGGGGTTGCCTTGAAACCACCATAACACCAGCCACCATTGAAATAGAGGCTCTCTACGTGAGTGCGATCAATTATGGGGGAACCATCCATCGACATATCCATGATCCCGCCCCACATGCGCAGCAGTCGAACTCGTCCCAACATCGGAAAGATAGCCATAGCGCCTTCGCAGACATCTTCAACTACAGGTAAGTTACCTCTCTGCGCATAAGAATTGTACCCATCAAGATCGCCACCAAAAACCAAACCGCCTTTATCAGACTGACTGCAGTAAAAATGGCCAGCTCCAAAAGTAATTACGCCTGGCAAAATTGGCTTAAGACCCTCTGAAACAAATGCTTGTAGAACGTGGCTTTCGATTGGTAGCCGCATATCCGCTTTTGACATCAGCCGACTTGACGAACCTGCGACACAAGACGCGACTTTATTGGCGCGGATATAACCCTGGTTTGTTTCAACTCCTAAACACTTTCCGGCTTCAATGCGAAAGCCAGTAACTTCACAGTTTTGAATGATGTCAACGCCGAGACTGTCGGCTGCTCGAGCATACCCCCAGGCCACGGCATCGTGGCGTACAGTGCCACCGCGATGTTGGGCTAACCCGCCCTTTATTGGAAAACGGGCATTGTTGACATTTAAAAAAGGGTACCGTGTTTGAATGGCTTCAGTGGTCATTAAGTCTGCATCTGCCCCATTTAAAATCATGGCATTTCCGCGTCTGGTAAATGCATCGCGTTGCGCATCTGAATGCACCAGATTAAGGATCCCACGCTGACTTATCATGGCATTGTAGTTTAAATCTTGCTCTAGACCTTCCCATAGTTTCAGTGAGTGTTCGTAGAAAGGTTCGTTGCCATCAAGCAAATAATTTGAGCGAATGATTGTGGTGTTTCTACCCACATTTCCACCGCCGACCCAGCCCTTTTCCAGCACAGCAATATTCTTTGCTCCGTAGTTTCGCGCTAGGTAGTAAGCTGTCGCTAGTCCGTGGCCGCCACCGCCAATTATCACGTAATCATAGGCCCGTTTTGGTGCAACTTCGCGCCATGCCGGCTTCCAACCCTTGTGGCCGGTTAATGCTTCCTTGATTACCCTTAGGCCTGAGTATCTCATAATTTTGTTTCCATCCCTTCTTATCCTCCTTTTTTAACTTTTTTGTTCTTTGGAATCGGACAAAGTTCATGGTAATTCCGACTTTCGGATACTGTTGGCAGGGTATGGTGTAGTCTTAATTAACTAGTTCTTGATTAAATTTTGGTAAATTTACAGTTAAAATAGGTATTCAAAAGAAAAAAACTTGATTGTGAGGAATAATATGGGAGGATGCTAGTTATTATGTATCTGCCTCAAAAAGAATCAGCAGACTAAATAAAAGAGTGATGCTGTGGCGGTACTAAAACCATGCGCAAGAAGCGCATAAAAGGGAGAATACTGATGAAGAATTTTAAACAAAATTTTGCTGCTGTGGCCCTATCATTCACACTCGCATCTGTTTCTGGGCAAGTCTCTGCCGAAGACTCAAGCAAGCCGATTGTGATACCAACGCACAACTGGTCTAGCCAGGTTGTTATGGCTTACGTAATTGGCGGAATTTTTGAAAGCATGGGCAACAACGTGGAGTACGTTCCAGCCGATACTCAAGCTGTTTACGAAGCTATACGTAATGGAGATGTTACCATTTCTCATGAAGTCTGGCAGTCTACTTTTGGAGCGTCATTTTACAATGCGATGGACAAAGGCGGAATTATAGACGCTGGTACTCATGCGGCTATGACTTTGGAAGAAATGGGCGTTCCCCAGTATGTAATTGACGATAATTTGTGTCCAGGTTTGCCAAATTGGGAAGCTCTTGCAAATTGCCAAGAAGTTTTTGCAACGGCTGATTCAGGCGGCAAAGGTCGTTGGTTAGAAGGTCCACAAAGTTGGCATGGTGATCAAATGCCAGAGCGGCTGGCTGGGCTGGGTTTAGATGATAAATACATGGTTAAATTTGCTGGTTCTGCCGATGCACTTTGGGCCGAGCTTGCTTCTGCTAAAAAAGAAGGCCGAGGTGTTATTACATTTAACTGGACGCCAAATTTTACTGACGCAGAGGGCTTCGTATTTATTGAATTCCCCGAGTACTTCGACGGTTGTCGCGTTGGTGACGGTGGTGACGGCGCATGTGGTTCCCCAAAAGGTTGGTTGAAGAAGGCTGCGAATTACAAGTTCCCAAAAACACATCCTGCAGCTTATAAGGCATTCAGCAAAATTTCGTTTACTTCAACTGATATCGGTCAAATGGCTGCCTTAGTTGATATTGACAAAATGAGCCATGAAGATGCTGGAAAAGCATGGTTGGCTGCTTATGAAGACGTTTGGAAGCCTTTCGTAGAATAGCGTGGTACTACTTTCCTGTAACGCCCAAGGGCGTTACAGGGTTTCCTATTTTGCAGTATGCTTTGCCATAAGTAATCTCTAGTCGTTCGAATATCTATTTGGCCTTGGTCAATAGCTTGCTAATACTACATTTTCTTCACTGATGCGCTTGATAGGAACTAAATATGTCTTCGCAAAATGCTCCAGATTACACAGCAAATGCGGTAATAAAATGTGATTCAGTTTATAAAGTTTTTGGTGAAAATGCTAAAAAAATCCTCACACAATCCAATGGTCAAGTGGATGCTAAAACGTTTAGCAATGCGGGCTGTGTTGTCGGAGTAAATAACGCCTCTTTTGAAGTACATAAGGGTGAAATTTTAGTGGTTATGGGATTGTCTGGCTCCGGCAAGTCAACCTTACTACGCTGCATCTCTCGTTTGACAGCCGCAACGGCTGGAAATATTTTTATAGATGGCCAGGATTTGCTGGCTATGAACTCTAAACAACTCATTGAACTCCGACGTAATAAAATGGGAATGGTTTTTCAAAACTTTGGATTACTGCCTCATAAAACTGTACTGGAAAACATTGCTTTCCCACTTCAAGTAAAAGGCCTTGGCACGCAAGAGAGTGTAAACAGGGCTTTTGAAATGGTTGAATTAGTTGGTTTAGATGGTCGAGAAAACTATTTTCCCCGGCAACTGTCTGGTGGGCAACAACAAAGGGTCGGTATTGCTCGTTCTCTAGCTGTTGAGCCAGATATTTGGTTTTTGGATGAACCGTTTTCTGCACTTGATCCATTAATTAGAAAAGAAATGCAGGATGAATTTCTTCGTTTGCAAGGAGTTTTAAATAAAACTATTCTATTTGTCACTCATGACTTCAATGAAGCGCTGCGTCTTGCTGATCGGATTGCAATTATGAAAGATGGTGTTATCGAACAACTTGATACGCCAGCAAATATTGTCTTGAAACCGGCAACCGAATATGTCCGTAAGTTTACCGAAGAAGTGCCGCGAGAAAAGGTGCTTAAAATTGGAGCTGTAATGGATTCAGCAGTTCATGCATCTAAACTAGGCTCTTTAAAGGTTTCGCAAGATGCAATTATACAGACGGTTGCAGAAGCAATATTGACCGAACCCAAACACGTAGAAGTAGTTAATGAAGCAGGTGATGTTGTTGGCTCCATACATGCAGAAAAAGTGATTAAAATGTTGTTTGGAAATGTGAATTCATCAGAGAATAATGGGTAGATCGGACCTATGAAGTTTCTACATAAGCATCCAAAACTGATGCAATTTGCTTTGCTACTTGTAGTTTTTTTAACCCTCTGTGCGGTGGTTGTTCCATCTGAAACAAATGTGTTTTGGCGATTTCCATCTCTGTTTGCAGGGCTCCCGGGCACTATTAATGCTTTTGCTGAATATCTGATGTATGATTGGATGCTAATTGAGATATATGATCCAGAATTGGAAGAGTTTGAAGAATCCGCACTGATAAAAGAATTAACGCGAGGTTTTTCTCGAGGTGTGCTTTTCTGTATTGATCTAATTAGAGAAATTCTTCTTGGAGGTGTGAAGACAATTGTAGCATTTACCAGCTGGGATTTTATCAAGGAAAACAAATGGGCGGTGTGGCCTGCACTACCTTGGACCGTAGTGGCAGGTGGTGCGATCATTTTGGGTTATGCCCTCAAGGGAAAGGGCTTGGCTCTCCTAGCGGGGTTGGCCACTGGCTACATTGCAATTTTTGGGCAATGGGTACCTGCAATGGAAACGTTATCTTTTGTTCTTGTTGCTGCCCCAGTATCGTGTGTTCTGGGACTTCTGCTGGGTTCTGTTGCCTATAAAAGCAATACAGCAGAAGTAATTCTTAAACCACTTTTAAATGTTGCGCAGACAATGCCGCATTTTTCTTATCTCATTCCGGTTATGGTGTTCTTTGGTGTTGGGGATCATGCAGGAGCAATTGCAACTATCATATTTGCAACACCACCGATGATCCGGCTTACTCTTTTGGGATTGAAGCGGGTTTCGCCTGAAGTTGTTGAGGCTGGTATGATGAGTGGCTGCAACGATGTCCAGATGATGTTCAGGGTGTTAATACCAACTGCTCGTCATGATATTTTAATTGGCATTAACCAGGTTATTATGCAGTGTTTGGCGATGGCAGTGATAGCTTCTTTCATTGGTGCGAAAGGGCTTGGGTTCAATCTATTGCTAGCCTTAAACCAGTTGCGGATTGGGCAGGCGCTGGAACTGGGGATTTGCATAGTTCTTATAGCAGTTGTTTTAGATAAGTTGTCCCTGGCTTGGGCACATAAACAAACCGATTACTTTGCAGATAGCAGTTTTTTACAACGCAACAAATATGGAAGTTTCTTTTTAGTGTTGCTTGTAACTGCCATTATTTTTACCTTTTTTGGAAAGGTATTATTTGGTGATGGGATTAACTATTTTTATTTAATTCCACACAACCAGGGAATTACTACTGAGCTTTTCTGGCAGGCAGGTGTCGATTGGATGGTTGATAATTGGTACCAAGGATTACAAATTTTCAACACTGGATTGATAGTAGGAGTCTTAATGCCGATGAAGGCGGCGTATTTAGGCATGCCGGTAATTGCAACCTTTGTTTTAGTGATGGGGGTGGGTTACATTCTTGGAGGATTACGTTCAGCTCTAATAGTTGGTGGGTTTCTCATGTTCATAGCACTAACAGAATGGTGGGATCGGGCATTAATTACAGCTTATATGACTTCGTTTGGGGTGATGGTATCCGCATTTATAGGAATTACCGTAGGATCTTTGTGTGCCCAAAATAGCTTTGCGACCAAGGTAATATTACTTGTTTGTGATACGTTTCAGACATTTCCATCATTTATTTATTTGATACCTGTAATTATGCTGTTTGGTGTTACAGACACGTCAGTTTTGATTGCGGTGATTGTTTATGCAACTATTCCTGCTACCCGCTACACTGTAGAGGGCCTCAGAAGCGTGCCGACAACACTTCATGATGCAGGTTCGATGTCGGGTGTAAATAGATTGCAGCGCTGGCTTAAAATTGAAATTCCCTTGGCATTTCCACACATTATGCTTGGAGTAAATCAAACAGTGGTTTTTGCCCTTTTCATGGTCATTATAGGGGCAATGATTGGAACGGATGATTTAGGTCAATACATTTTAAAGGCGTTGTCGGATAAGAATGGTATCGGCAATGGGCTAGTGTTGGGGTTGTGCGTGGCATTTATTGGCCTCGCTGTTGATCACTTAATTCATACTTGGGCGGATCAGCAAAAAGAGGCTTTAGATCTGGTATAAATCTAAAAGAATAGTGATTTTGGTTAACCTGAGAAGAAAAACTGCCTGACATTAACAATGTATTAGCATCCAAATTTTTAACTATAATTAACATTAGTAAAAGCCAAAACTGAACAGAGATTATATCTCAGGTCTTTTTTTTTGCTATGTTTCGCGTTAACTAGCTTCAAGCTGAAAAGGGTGTCGCAATGATAGAAGGTAAAAAATACTATTTTCCGACGGGTGGTTTGCCAAGTCAAAATGATATTATGACCCAGCGCGCCGTGTTTACCGAGGCATATGCTGTGATCCCCAAAGGCTGTATGCGTGACATAGTTACCAGTTTTTTACCACATTGGTCCAACACTCGCGCTTGGGTTTTAGCACGGCCACTTAGTGGATTTTCTGAAACATTTTCGCAATACATCATGGAGGTACTACCAGGAGGAGGGAGTACCGAACCAGACACTGATCTAAGTGCGCAATCTGTTTTATTTGTTACAGATGGGCAGGGTTTTCTGCAGATAAATGGTGAGAACCACGAACTTTGTGCTGGCAGTTACGCTTATATTCCCATTGGTGCTAGTTGGCAGCTAAAAGCGGGTAAATCAACATTAAGGTTTCATTGGGTTCGAAAAGCTTATGCAGGGGTGAAGGGTATTGATGCACCTGAAGCCTTTGTCACCCACGAAGACAGAAATGCTATAAATTATGTACCTGATACGGATGGTGCGTGGGGGACCACTAGATTTGTGGAGCTGGATGACCTTCGGCATGATATGCATGTAAATATCGTAACCTTTCAGCCTGGGGGCGTTATTCCGTTCGAAGAAACTCACGTCATGGAACATGGTTTGTATGTTCTGCAGGGAAAAGCTGTCTATAAACTGAACCAGGACTGGGTGGAGGTTGAGGCGGGCGACTTCATGTGGCTGAGAGCCTTTTGTCCCCAAGCTTGCTATGCGGGTGGATCCGAACCGTTTCGATATCTATTATACAAAGACGTGAATCGTCATATGCCATTGAAACTATAACTAGCAAATAAATTTCAATAAGTTTTTAGCGTGGTAATAGATCTCGAAGCCGCAACTCAGCTATTCGTTCAACTTGGTGGCATGCTTCGTTGAATTCGATCGCTTGATCATTTGCAGTTCGAGCTTCAAACGCACTCAAAATATCCTCTTTTTTGTGATCGCGCACGGCAATAATGAATGGAAATCCATGTTTTTTGACATAGTTAGAATTCATCTTCACAAAATCTGTTCGTTCACTATCAGTAAGCGCGTCCAGACCAGCACCAGCCTGCTCAGCTGTGCTTGCAGCAGTTAGACGCCGTGCAGCGGCAAGTTTCCCCGCCAAGTCAGGATGAGCTATAAGCACCTCTAATCTCTCGGCATCCGTAGATGAGCGAAATACTCGACATAGCGCGTTGTGTAGTCCCGTAGCATTATCGTGCATTGGCCCTAATTCCAACTTATGAGCGCGTTCAGCTACCCAAGGTGAATGTTCAAAAATACCACCATACGTCTCCACAAATATTTCCTTGGTCATTTGGCTGGGACGAGTGAACCGTTTATGGGGGTGAGTGGCAGCCCAGTGGTCAGCAATTTCTTCTCTTGTTGCAAACCAAACGCCCTCATGGGTATTTGCATAATCAATGAAACGTTGAAGTGCAGCGGCGCGGCCAGGACGACCAATTAGGCGACAATGCAGGCCTATTGACATCATTCTACCGCCTTCTGCGTATAGTGTGTCAAAGCTATCCTTCAGGTAAGTGAAGAATTGATCTCCGGAATTGAAGCCTTGTGGTGTCGCAAACCGCATGTCGTTGGCATCTAGCGTATAGGGTATAATTAATTGGTCTATTTTACCAAATTCCATCCAATACGGCAGATCATCCGCGTACGTATCGGCTAGGTACTTAAATTGGCCTGTTTCTGCGGCCAGCTTTAGTGTGTTTTCAGAACTACGCCCAGTGTACCAGCCTCGCGGTGGGCTTCCCACAACTTCTGTATGCAAGCGTATGGCTTCCGCCATATCCGCCGCCTCACTTTTAACTGATGTATCCTTGTATTCGATCCATTTTAGCCCATGACTGGCTATTTCCCAGCCTGCAGTTTTCATAGCGGCTACCTGTTCAGGAGCTCGAGCCAGTGCCGTTGCTACGCCATAGACTGTCACTGGCAAGTCTTTCATGATCCTGTGCAACCGCCAAAACCCAGCTCTTGCACCATATTCGTAGATGCTCTCCATATTAGAGTGACGTTGATTGGGCCAAGCCGTCGCGCCAACTATCTCCGATAAAAAGGCCTCGGACGTTTTATCACCGTGTAAAATATTGTTCTCGCCACCTTCCTCGTAATTTAGTACCAGTTGCAGAGCTATCCGCCCATTGTTAGGCCACTCAGCCAACGGTGGAGTGGCTCCGTAGCCAGACATGTCGCGTGGATAGCGGTTCATAAGTTTTCTCCTATTTGGGCATTCTCTTTTCTTATTTTTTGCGCGAACATAAGGAAAGTAACAAAGGAATAAGTCATGGCAGGATTTTTAACCACTCATGTTTTGGACACGGCCCGGGGCTGTCCCGCACCTGGAATTAAAATTGAGCTCTTTTTGCATAAAAATGGTGGAGTTAACAAGATTAATGAGGCAGTAACCAATGCTGATGGGCGTACTGACAGTCCAATACTACCACAGGGATCTTTTGAAACTGGAAAATATGAATTAATTTTTTATGCTGGCGAATACTTGCGCGCGACTGACCAGGCAGGGGTGGAACCCATATTTTTGGATGAAATTCCTATTCGCTTTGCGATGGCGATAGATAATCACTATCATGTGCCATTACTGCTGACCGCGCATGGCTATTCAACCTATCGGGGCAGCTAAAGGGTTAAAAAATGTATGATTTTGCAATTTTATGGGAGTGGCTGAGCTTTGGAATTCGGTGGCTGCATGTTATCACTGCGATGGCATGGATAGGATCCTCTTTCTATTTTATTGCCCTAGATTTAGGATTGAACCGTAATATTGACGGACCTGCTGATGGTGAAGAATGGCAGGTTCATGGTGGTGGTTTTTACCATGTCCAAAAATATTTAGTTGCACCCGCTGCGATGCCAGAACATCTGACTTGGTTTAAGTGGGAAAGCTATACAACGTGGCTATCGGGTGTGGCACTTCTTATGGTTATGTATTGGGCGGGATCTGAACTTTATTTAATTGATCCAGCCAAAATGGATTTATCACCCATGCAGGCTATAGTGCTTTCTGGAGGATCTCTGGCCATAGGCTGGGTGGTCTATGACTACTTGTGTAAATCAAAACTCGGTGAGCGCCCAACTGTGCTAATGGTTTTGCTTTTTTTGGTATTAGTTATAATGTCTTGGGGGTATGATCAGGTTTTCACCGGTAGGGCCGCTCTGCTGCATTTGGGGGCATTCACTGCAACTATTATGACAGCAAATGTTGCTATGGTAATCATGCCAAATCAGCGAATAGTTGTCGCTGACCTAAAGGCAGGCCGGCTGCCAGACCCAAAATACGGTAAAATAGCAAAACTTCGATCCACGCACAATAATTACCTGACGCTCCCAGTTATATTTTTAATGCTTTCAAATCATTACCCACTAGCTTTTGGTACTCCATACGCATGGATAATAGCTTGTTTGGTGTTTTTGATGGGAGTTTCCATTCGCCATTATTTTAATTCGATGCATTCGCGCAACGGCAAACCAAATTGGACATGGGGGATAACATTAATCTTATTTGTCTTAATTGCCTGGCTGTCCTCTATTCGCCATTTTGATGGTGATATTGAGGCTGTAAAGATTATTCCTCTTACCAGCTACGAGGAGCGATTTGCACAGGCTGATGGTTTTGAAAATGCGCATGAAATAGTGCAGGGTCGCTGTGGTATGTGCCACGCACGTGAACCGGTTTGGGATGGAATCAGATGGGCTCCAAAAGGAGTGTTGCTAGAAACTCGTGCTGACATTGCTAAAAATGCACATTTAATTTATTTACAGGCCGGTATTAGCCACGCCATGCCGCCGGGCAACATCACTAATATTTCACAAAAAGACCGTGCTATTTTAGTCAATTGGTATAGATCCGCAAACTAAGTGATTAAAAAATCTTTTATGTTTGAAATTTTAATACCTCAAACTAAAATACTGCAACTAGGTTCAAGAATTCTATTCTAACCCTTTTAATTTGGAGTTTTCTCTGTGGATACAGAAGATAAAACTATTTGTCTCACAACTGCCCAGGCGATCATCCGCTTTCTGGCCTGTCAGTATATCAAGATTGATGGAGTGGAAACTCGTGTTTGCGGCGGTGGTTTTGGCATATTTGGTCATGGTAACGTGCCCTGTTTAGGTGAAGCACTTTACGATCATAAGGATGTCTTGCCACTTTATCGTGGTCAAAATGAGCAAGGGATGGGGTTTGCTGCCGCTGCTTATGCTAAATATCATCTGCGGCAGCGTTTTATGTTCTGCACTGCTTCTGCTGGCCCTGGTACCGCAAACTTATTAACAGCGGCGGCTCTCTGTCACGCCAACCGTTTGCCGATGCTAATGCTTTGTGGAGATACATTTTTAACTCGCCTTCCAGACCCAGTGCTGCAACAATTAGAGCATTTTGGAAATCCAGCGTTAGGATTAAACGATGCGTTTCAACCGGTCAGTAGGTATTGGGATAGGATTACGCATCCTGCTCAGGTTCTTCAATCTTTACCTGCTGCCCTAGCTACATTGCTAGACCCTGCGGATTGTGGCCCAGCGTTTATCGCACTGCCGCAAGATGTACAGGGTTGGACTTATGATTATCCACTGTCTTTTTTTGATAGAAAGGTACACCGGATTCGCCGCCAAACACCCGATGTTCGCGAGCTTCAAGATGCCTTGAAAGTACTAAAAGACGCCAAGCGCCCAGCTATTATTGCTGGTGGAGGGGTGCAGTATTCCAGGGCTGTTAAAGAGTTAATCAGTTTTGCGGAAGCTACAAATATCCCCGTGATACAAACGATCGCTGGACGTGCAAATTTGTTAGAAGATCATAAACTCAATTTGGGGCCAGTTGGGGTTACGGGATCAGAGAGTGGCAACTGGCTAGCCAAACGGGCTGATGTCATATTGTCTGTGGGCAGCCGCCTACAAGATTTTACTACAGGTTCTTGGACAGCTTTTGCACCTGATGCTAAATTTATTTCGCTGAATACCGCAAGGCATGACGCTACTAAACACATGGCTTTGAGCTTAGTTGGAGACGCCAAACTTGGACTGAAAGCACTTGAAAATGATATTGGCCAGTATCAGGCGCCACCAGATTGGACCAGAGACGCACAGGCTCAACGGCAAAAATGGGATTCCTATGTATTAGAAAATACCAAAGTTGGAAATCGGCCTAATTCATACGCGCAAGCTATTGGCGTAATAAACGCGATTTGCCACCCACGTGATCGGATAGTTGCAGCGGCAGGTGGATTACCTGCAGAAGTTACCGCAAACTGGCGGACATTGGACATTGGTACGGTTGATGTTGAGTTTGGTTTCAGTTGTATGGGGTATGAAATTGCTGGTGGATGGGGTGCACGCATTGCCCAAAGTGAGGTGGAACCTGAGCAAGATACGATAGTTTTTACTGGTGATGGAAGCTACATGTTAATGAATTCGGACATCTACTCTTCGGTACTTACTGGTAAGAAATTGATTGTGCTAGTGCTTGATAACGGAGGCTTTGCTGTGATCAATAAATTACAAAATAACACCGGAAATGAAAGCTTTAATAATCTCATTGCTGATTGTCCAACAGTTGCTGAGCCTTTCTCGGTTGATTTTGTTGCTCACGCGGCTGCCATGGGGGCAAATGCTGAGAAAGTTTCAAACTTTGTGGAGCTGGAAGAAGCATTTAAGCGCGCCAAAGCTGCCTCTAAAACATCAGTTATTGTGATGGATGTGGATCCCTATGATGGCTGGACAACTGAAGGCCACACCTGGTGGGAAGTGGGCACCCCTCATGTAAGTGACCATGCGCGGGTTCGTGAGGCACACCAAGATTGGGAAAGTAGTCGTTCGAAACAACGGCGTGGGGTATAGGTGATGCAGGGAGTTGTGGCGGGAATTTCGCAAAATAATTTTGTGGTCCTTGGCCGGGCTGGGATGGATTTTTTTCCAGACCCTCCAGGTACCAAGACAGAAGAATCTGAAACATTCAGGGCAGGGCTTGGTGGATCTTCAGCCAACATCGCTGCTGGCGTGGTTAAGTTGGGTGGGAAGGCAGCCCTTGTTACTTCCGTAAGTGACGACAGCGTTGGACGATACTGTTTAAAGCAGCTCCAAAACTATGGTGTTAATTGCACGCACGTTAAGTCGGTGGGTGGTGAGTTCCGTAATTCCTTGGCCGTGTATGAAAGCCGTGTTAGTGACCACCAAAGTGTAATTTACCGGAATGGTGCGGCCGACTTTCAATTTACAATATCGGATGCGGAAGAGGTTGTTTATAAAGATTTTGGTGCATTAGTAACTGCCGGCACTGTTTTTGCGGCTGAACCCAGCCGTTCGGCAGCCTTTCACGCGTTTGACTTAGCTAAGGCTGCAGGCCTACCAATCATTTTTGACATTGATTACCGCCCTTACAGCTGGCCTTCAGCGGAGGTTGCTTCTGAGGTGCTGTCACGTGCGGGAGCTATGTCTGATGTGATTGTTGGAAATGATGAAGAGTTTGGTTTCATGGCTGGTGACATTAAAGAAGGTCTAGCCAAGGCCCGTGGGCTATCCAAAACTAGTGCTAAGATTGTGATCTACAAAATGGGTGAAAAAGGCGCGATCACGTTCGCTGATGACCTTGAGTTGCATACTGGTATTTATTCGGTCATCCCATTGAAGCCCACAGGCGCTGGTGACAGTTTTATGGCGGGATTCTTGGTAAGCATGGCTCAAGGCCTATCACTAGAGCAATCCATACTACGTGGATCTGCGTGTGCAGCTATCGTGGTAGGTAAGCCTGGATGTGCGCCTGCGATGCCCTACCCAGGAGATTTAGAAACGTTTTTGGCCCAACACCCAGGTCCATCGGATATAAAAGGATAGTCCATGCATATCGCTCCATTTAACAATCACAATTGTGCCATCGTCGATGTTGAGGACAGCACGGTTCCATTGAATTATTTCAACATTGTCAAGCTTACAAAAGGGCAAGCCTTTGAATACAAGGTTCCGGGCTATGAGACCTGCATTGTCCCGGCCACCGGCACTGTGGACGTAGATGTTGAGGGCTTCAAGGCGACATCTTTGGGCGGACGTTCTGAAGATGTTTGGGACGGTGAACCTGAGGGTGTTTATGTGCCTTCTGGCGCTACCGCTGAAATGATCTGTCTAGCGGAAACGGCAGAAGTCTTCGTAGCTGGCGCCAAATTTGATCAGGTCTTAGACCCTTTTTCCGTACGTTCTGACGAGATTGACTTGGTACAATATGGCTCAGACGACACTAAAACGCATCGTAAAATCAAACATATATTGGGCCAAAAACAGCATGGAAAAGTTGGCCGCTTGCTGGTTAGCGAACTGTTCACGGTAGGGGCTGGAGGTTGGTCTGGGTTTCCGAGTCATAAACATGATACTGATCGTCTCCCGATAGAAACCCGCCATGATGAGACCTATAATTTCCGCTTCAAACCTAATTGGGGTTCTGGTGTTCAAATGTTGCAGCGGGAGGACAACAAACCTGGTGAGGCTTATCACATAACGGATGGTTCAACTATCTGTCTCGATAATGGATATCATCCATGTTGTGTGTTGCCTGGCTACGAGATGTATTATTTCACAATCCTTGGTGGACTGAGCCAGCGCTCACTAGTGCAGTATTTCCAACCGACCCATGCATATCAGGTGGAGACTATTCCTGGCATTAAAGACATGATTGCTAAATTTAAATGACACTTGTGAACTTAGCCCAGGTCCTGCAACCCGCATTGGAACAGGGCTACGCTGTGGGTGGTTTGGTTACACTTGGCTGGGAGGATATGAAGGCCTATGTCGCCGCGGCAGAAGCTGAAAATTGTCCAGTAATTTTGCAAGCTGGTCCATCTTGTCGAGCGCATACGCCGTTGCCAGTACTTGGAAAAATGTTTCAAACTTTAGCCGAAGCAGCCTCAGTCCCAGTGGTTGCGCATTTAGATCACGGTTATACCTTTGAGGATTGTAAGACTGCCTTAGAAAGTGGCTTCACCTCCCTAATGTTTGATGGTTCGCGCAAGCCTTTGCAGCAGAACATAGATGAAACTGCTAAAGTTGTAGAAATGGCGCATGCGGCAGGTATTTCATGTGAAGGTGAGATCGGGTTTGTGGGATATTCTGGTGGTGAGAGCTCTAATGGGACTGACCCAGCCGAAGCCGCAAAGTTTTCTCGCGATAGCGGTGTTGATGCCTTAGCTATCAGTGTGGGCAATGTTCACCTCCAACAGAAAAAAGATGGTGGGCTAGATTTGGACCGAATAGCAGAGATTGAGGGAATGACGTCAGTGCCGTTGGTCATTCACGGTGGCTCTGGTGTGCCTAATGAGCAGAGAACGCTGTTGGCTTCAAAGACCTCTATTTGCAAGTTTAACATTGGAACGGAGTTGCGTGTTGCTTTTGGTACTGCACTACGCCAGGCAGTTGCTTCAGACCCAGCTCGTTTTGATAGGTTGCAGATTTTAGTAGATACGATTGACCCAGTGCAATTAGCGGCACAGCGCGTACTGAGTGCCTTTGGTGCTCCACCTCAAAGATGACTAGCTACAAGGGCACCTTATTGTTAGACCTTTGGTTTTTTCGCAACCTTTTTTTTCGTAGTAGCTTTCTTTTTCGCTTTTGGTTTTTTCTTGGTGGGTGCCTTTTCTGCGATTAAAGCCACAGCCTGATCCATGGTTAACTTTTCGGGTTCCACATCTTTTGGAATTGTTGCGTTAATTTTGCCCCATTTTACATATGGGCCATACTTACCAGACATCACATTAACTGGCCCACCCTCGCTAGGGTGTTCTCCAAGTTCGACTAATGGTGTCGCCGCAGCTCCCCGCCCACCACGGGCGGCTTTCTTGGCTAACTCTTCTACCGCTCGGTTCATCCCGATCGTCCAGACTTCATTAATGTCACCAATATTTGCGTACATCGTACCGTGCTTCACGTAAGGACCAAACCGGCCAATAGAGGATTCTATTAACACACCATCTTCTGGGTGAGGTCCAATTTCGCGCGGTAACGACAAAAGTTGAACAGCCTTCTCAAAGTCTAATTCGTCTATGGCCCAGGTCTTTGGAATAGACATGCGCTGTGGCTTTGGGTTTTCTTCAGTCAAATTACCACGTTGGACATAGGGTCCGTATCTGCCGTCACGTAGGCTAATTGGATCTTCACCATCGTGGCCTAGAAGCTTACCGTCTGGGCCGATTGCACTGCTCTCAGTGCCTGGAGGACCAAAAGGCCGAGTGAAGCGACACTCTGGATAATTGGAGCAACCAATGAATGCACCGCCTGAACGTGCAGTACGCATTGATAAACGACCATTGCCGCAATTTTTGCACTGTCGTGGATCAATTCCAGCCTCCTCAACTGGAAAGAGGTGCGGCTCTAAGGCCTCATTTATTTTTTCTAAAACTTCAGTGATAGACTGATCCATCGCCTCGTCTATTGAAACTTTGAAATCTTTCCAAAAGCGGCTCAGTACGTTGCGATACTTTCGTTCTCCTGCGGAAACGTCATCAAGTTGGGTCTCAAGATTTGCTGTAAATTCGTATTCGACATATCGTCTAAAAAAATTTGTTAAAAATACAGTAACTAAACGCCCTTTGTCTTCTGGAATAAGTCTATTTTTTTCTTTACGGACATAATCTCGATCTTGAATGGTTGTAACGACTGAGGCGTAGGTTGAAGGCCGACCAATGCCTAATTCTTCCATCCTCTTAACCAGACTTGCCTCAGTATATCTTGGGGGGGGTTGTGTGAAATGCTGTTCTTGAATTACTGATTTTTTAGATAAAACATCCCCTACCATAATCTGCGGTAGCCGCTTGTCGTCATCGTCAACAACGGTGTCATCTCGCCCCTCTTCGTACACGCGCATGAAGCCATCAAATAAGACAACCTGCCCATTGGCTCGTAGTCCAACTTGCCCATCATCACTCTTGATTTCAACAGTGGTACGCTCCATTCTTGCGGCCTCCATCTGGCTTGCGATGGTGCGTTTCCATATTAAATCATATAATTTTTTCTGATCAGGCTCGGAGATGTTGAGTTGATCTGGAGCTTGATCCAACTCTGTTGGGCGAATGCACTCATGTGCTTCTTGGGCGTTTTTAGCCTTATTTTTGTACATTCTTGGTGATTTTGGTACATATTGCTTGCCATAGCGATTAGCAATTACATCGCGAGCCGCATGTACTGCTTCTGGGGCCATATCTATGCCATCCGTCCGCATGTACGTAATGAATCCTGCTTCATAAAGACGTTGAGCCGTCGACATTGTCTGCCGCGCCCCCATGCCGAACTTACGACTAGCCTCTTGTTGTAGTGTTGACGTCATGAATGGGGCGGATGGGTTCCTGCTGGCGGGCTTTGCTTCAACTGTGGCTACCTGTAGGTCGCGGCTCGTTACTGCCTGAACTGCTATCTCCGCTTCAGTTGAGTTCGATATATCAAATTTATCTAATTGCTTTCCGCCCATTGTAGTCAGTCGCGCGTCAAAAACCTGTCCGCGAGGGGTGCCTAAAGATGCAGCAACGCTCCAATATTCGCGTGCGTTAAAAACTTCAATCTCCATCTCACGTTCTACAATTAACCTAAGAGTTACAGATTGCACCCGCCCGGCCGATTTTGCACCGGGCAAGCGTCGCCAAAGCACAGGGGACAGTTTGAACCCTACCAAGTAGTCCAAGGCGCGGCGCGCGAGATAAGCCTCTACCAGCTCCATATCCACCTGCCTTGGCGACTTCATGGCTTCAGTCACAGCCGTTTTTGTTATAGCATTAAATACTACTCTGCTGACTGGCGTGTCTTTTTTGATTGCGCGACGTTTGGTTAGTGTTTCCTGCAAGTGCCAACTGATCGCTTCGCCTTCGCGATCTGGGTCGGTGGCGAGGATTAACTCATTGTCATCTTTTAGGGCATCGGCGATTGCCTTGACGTGCTTCTTACTGGCGGCACCGACTTCCCAAAGCATATCAAATTCATTGTCAGGGTCGACTGACCCATCCTTTGGAGGTAAGTCTCGTACGTGACCATACGAAGCTAAAACAGTAAAGCCTGGTCCCAGATATTTGTTTATTGTCTTAGCTTTAGCAGGAGATTCAACAACAACAACAGCCATAGGGTACCCTGCCGATCAAAGGAAAATTCTTGGCTAAAAGGGAGGTGTGGTTCCGATTTGTCAATGGCAGGTAAGAATTTTTTTTTTAGTTTTTTTGAAATTTTATATTAAAAGTGGCAGTCCCGCGCTGTAATATTTTTTCAAACTAACTTTTCTGATTTTGTTCTAAGTGGCCGAACCTCCAACTGTCAGACCTCCAATCAGAAGCGACGGCTGCCCGACACCAACAGGTACCCACTGCCCTTGCTTACCACAGTTCCCAACTCCATCATCGAGGCGCATATCGTTTCCAATCGCACGGATTTTTTTCAGTGCAGTAGCGCCATCACCAATTAAAGTGGCTCCTTTTACTGGGGCCCCTACCTTCCCATTTTCTACCAGATATGCCTCTGTACATGAGAATACGAACTTACCATTTGTGATGTCCACCTGTCCGCCACCAAAGCCTACCGCATAAATGCCTTTTTTAATATCTGCCACCATATCTCCTGGCGCCACGGTGCCACCTAACATGTACGTATTGGTCATACGTGGCATGGGTGCATGGGCATAGCTCTGCCTCCGCCCGTTGCCAGTGGGTGGTACGCCCATTAGTCGGGCATTTTGACGGTCTTGCATAAAGCCGATTAATATACCGTCCTCAATTAGTGTATTCCTTGCGCTGGTAGTCCCTTCGTCATCGACGGAGATGGATCCGCGTCTATCTGGAATTGTTCCATCATCTAGGACTGTAACGCCTGGAGATGCGATGCGCTGACCCAGCAGACCGGCAAAGGCAGAGGTGCCTTTGCGATTGAAGTCGCCTTCGAGCCCGTGGCCCACGGCTTCATGAAGTAAAATTCCTGGCCAGCCGGCGCCGAGGGCAATATCCATAACTCCCGCAGGGGCTGGGACAGCTGATAGGTTAAGGACTGCAATACGCAACGCCTCTCGTATTAATGGTTGCCAGTGTTTAGGCTCGAGCATGCCTGACATTGCATATCGCCCACCGCCGCCCACACTACCTGTTTGGCGTTGGCCATCTTGCTCCACAATAATCGAAATATTCATTCGCACCATGGGCCGGCTATCACTCACATCTGCGCTATCGACCCTTAAAATAACTATTTCCTGATGTGATGCTGCAATAGTAGCTGAGGCTTGCACAACCCGAGGATCTAAACCTCGGGCATAGGCATCCATTTCTTTTAGTAGGTCTATTTTTGCTGGAAACGGGGCATCATTTAAGGGATTATGATCACTATAGAGTTTTCGGTTTGTGCCTGACGGTGCGGTTGCAAATGAGCGAGTGGGCTCTTGCACGGCTAGGCGGACTGTGCCCATAGCTCGAAGCATCGCCTTTTCCGAGATTTCAGTAGAATGGGAATACCCAACCATCTCGCCTTGAACTGCCCGGAGGCCGAAGCCTTCAGAGGCGTCAAAGCTTGAAGTCCTTAATCGCCCATCGTCAAAGGAAATCACTTCAGACCGCCTGCGTTCTAGAAATAATTCTCCATCGTCCGCGCCAGCAAGTGATTTTTTTAGAATTTTAAGTGCTGAGTTACGATCAATATGTGTTTCAAATGGAGAGAAGGGAGAATCTGTCATGTAATTCCTAGTGATGTTGTTAGCGAAAATGCTATTTTCCTATGATTTTTAGCTTTGGCGTCCCTTTGACGCGGGTCAAGTGATTGCCTGCAGGTGCATCATATGGTTGTTGGGCCTTAAATTACAATCATCCAAGGTGCGTCAAAAAATTTATCACGCGCCAAAGGGCAGGATATAGGTTTTAATATGCGAATTCTCATGTATCTTTTTAGTTTGGTAATGGTCAGCCTAGGTAATGCTGTGATGGCTCAAGAAAACTTCCAAGGTTTGGAAACTATAGGAAAGCCAAAGCCTAAAGGGATTGGTTTCCAATTCCCAGCGACTGAACTTATGCGAGATGTTGTTTGGCTTGATAATTTTTTGTTGATAATTATCACATTGATTTCTGTATTTGTAACTTTACTTATTGCATATGCTGCTTACAAGTTTCACGCCAGTAGAAACAAGAACCCCGGGACATTCACTCATAATTCTGTAGTTGAGGTCATGTGGACCATCATCCCAGTGATAATATTATTGTTTATTGGTGTTTTTTCGTTGCCAATCTTGTTCAAACAACAAGAGATCCCAGAAGCAGATATTACTATCAAAGTTACTGGTTATCAGTGGTATTGGGGCTATGAGTACGTCGACCACAACTTTGGCTTTGAAAGCATACTTCTTCAGAGAGATGAATTAGAAGAATATGGATATGCGCCAGATGAATATTTACTTGCAACCGACGCGGCTGTTGTTGTGCCTGTTGGAGCAACCATTGTAATGCAGTTAACTGGCGCTGACGTTATTCACTCTTGGACTATTCCAGCTTTTGGCGTTAAGCAGGACGCCGTTCCCGGTCGCTTAGCGCAGCTTTGGTTCGCGGCTGAGAGAGAGGGAATATATTTTGGCCAGTGCTCTGAACTTTGTGGTCAGGCTCACGCATACATGCCGATTACCGTAAAAGTTGTGAGTCAGGAGCAGTACGATGCATGGCTGGAAGGTGCGATTGAAGAATATGCTGGAACTCCACCACCGATTTTAATAGCGGCAAAATAAGTATTACTTGAGAGCAAGGTACATGGCTTACGTGACAGACCATAGTAAAGATTATGATCCAGTTTTTGGCGATTATATCGCCTTGCTGAAGCCTCGCGTGATGTCATTGGTGGTGTTTACAGCGTTCGTAGGACTTATGGCTGCGCCTGGTACACTGCATCCTATTGAGATTTTCTGCGCCGTTTTGTTTATTGCTTTGGGCGCTGGTGCTTCTGGATCGTTAAACATGTGGTGGGACTCTGATATTGATGCGATTATGCATCGGACCAAAACGCGGCCCATTCCATCGGGGCGCACCAGTCGCGATGCTGCCTTGGGTTTGGGTGTGGCACTATCTGGCCTGTCTATTTTGATGCTGGGACTTGCCTCCAATTGGCATGCCGCGGGTTGGCTAGCTTTTACAATTTTCTTTTATGCGGTCGTTTACACAATTTGGTTAAAAAGAATGACGCCGCAAAATATAGTTATTGGGGGCGCTGCTGGTGCTTTTCCACCTCTGATTGGGTGGGTCGCTGCTACCGGTGTTGTATCCATTGAGGCAGTTCTAATGTTTGCTTTGATTTTTATGTGGACCCCACCGCACTTCTGGACTTTGGCTTTGTTTATGCGTTCTGATTATGATGATGCAAAACTACCAATGCTAACAGTAACCCATGGACGGAAAAGTACGCGGCGGCACATCATGGTTTACGCTGTACTACAATCCACACTCGCGGTTGTTCTCGCTTTTACTTCAATTGGTGGTTTAATTTATCTCACAATTGCTTTGATATGCAACTCAATTGTGTTGAGGAATGCTTTCTTAATTTGGCTGCGTAATGAAGCTGAGGCGGAATTAGATGACTTTAAATATGAACGCGCTTTCTTTAAATTTTCAATTTTATATCTTTTTTTACATTTTCTCGCCATACTGGCTGAGGCCTTACTTTCGCCATATGGCCTTGGGGGCTGGTGATGGCTATTCGGGTTGAGCGAGAAATTCATAGACGGCGGCGGAGCCAAAACTTTGGTGTTGCTATTTGCCTGGTCTTATTCATCATTTTGATGATGGCACTGAGCTTTGTTAAGCTCACTAATTCAGGCCCAGTTGAGGGCTATGATCACGCGCCGCGGCCATCGTTGGAAGAGAAAGCTTTGGAATGAAGGCAACTCATAAGACACTAACACTTACACTGTCTTTGGTATTTTTTATGGCTGGCTTGGCTTGGGCAAGTGTGCCGTTCTATGATTGGTTTTGCCGTGTTACAGGCTTTGGCGGTATAACAAGTACAGCCGACGCAGGTAGCAACACAATCTTAGAGGAAACAATCAAAATACGTTTTGATGCGTCAGTAGAAAGTAACATGGAGTGGAGTTTCATACCCGTTGCTCGGGCAATGGAACTCAAAATTGGTGAAACGGGTTTGGCATTCTATGAGGCTTATAATCCAACAGATCGCCCGATCGCAGGGTCGGCAAGCTACAATGTTACTCCCTACCAGGCGGGTGGATTTTTTACAAAAATTGATTGCTTTTGTTTTGAGGAACAAATTTTGATGCCCGGTGAACGCGTTCAAATGCCAGTGTCGTTCTATGTTGATCCAGAAATAGTGGATGACAGTGAAGGAAAATATATTCATACCATTACCTTATCGTATACATTCTACGAGATCGATTTGCCTGAAAAGCAAGCTGCATTGCAGGTTGCGACAACTATAAACCGCAACTAAATTTTACGAGGCCCGTAATGGCACATGAAAAGAACCATGACTATCACATCCTACCGCCTTCAGTTAACCCATTTTTAGGTGCATTAGCGGCATTAGTGATGCTTACAGGTGCAATCCAGTGGATGCATGGAAGTGGCCCCTATATTTTCTTGGCAGGTTTTGTTGGTGTACTTTACGTAATGTATGCTTGGTGGAGTGACGTTGTGGATGAGAGCCATGTTGGCGATCACACGCCAGTCGTCCAAATTGGTCTTCGCTACGGGTTTATTTTATTTATAATGTCAGAAATCATGTTTTTCTCAGCATGGTTTTGGAGTTTTTTTAAACATCAGTTATATCCTATGTATGAGTATTTTGGGACAGAATATTTAAAGCCAGAATATCATCATATTAATCCTTGGGAGTTGCCGCTGATCAATACGTTGCTACTACTGTTATCAGGATGTGCTGCCACTTGGGCACACCACGCGCTTGCTCACGAAGACAATCGCAACGACCTGCGGACCGGATTAATCCTTGCCATTGTCCTAGGCGCCATTTTTACAGCATTTCAGATATATGAATATAACGAACTGATCACTGTTGATGGGTGGACGTTCTCAGGTTCGATTACCTTTGCGAACTTCTTCATGGCCACGGGGTTCCATGGAATGCACGTGTTGATTGGGACCATTTTTCTTGCAGTTTGCTTAATCAGAGTAACCAAGGGTCACTTTACCTCTAAAAACCACGTCGGTTTTGAAGCGGCGGCGTGGTATTGGCATTTCGTAGATGTGGTTTGGTTGTTTTTATTTGCGGCAGTATATCTCTGGGCTGGTTGAATTGGTTTACTGCCACGCTCAGTGCCTAGTTAAAGCATGCAGGCAGTGACTTTAATCTATCCCTTTGGAACTTGAGGTTATTTATGCGTTACTGGGGGATGGTCCTTGTGGGGGTTTTGGGCGTTGCTATTTTGATGTCCCTAACTGTTTGGCAAATAAAACGAATGGCTTGGAAAAATACAATACTGGCCGATATTGAAAATAAGGTATCTGCACCTGCTAAATTGGTTCCACTAAACCCCTCTGAGGAGTTTCACAGCTTGATGCCAGTAAAGGCGGTTGGGAATTATTTTGGTGCTACTATAAAAGTTTTGGTATCTCAAAAAATATATGGTGCAGGCTATCGTTTGATTACAGCATTTCGATTGCATGATGGGCGCAAAATCATGGTAGACCGTGGGTTCATCTCTGTGAGGAGTAAAATATCCCCTACGCCAGACCTAATTGGGCAGGTCGTTGGAAACTTGCATTGGCCTGATGAAATTGACAACTTTACGCCAGAGAATGACTTAAAAGCAAATATCTGGTTTGCGCGTGACGTGCCTACAATGGCAGCATACCTTGCGACAGAACCAGTATTGCTCGTTCTCAAATCTAGTAACTTCGATCAAGAGGGTGCAGAACCGCTGCCCGTCAACACAGCCAGTATTCCGAATAATCATCAGCAATACGCGGTCACATGGTTTCTCTTGTCACTTATCTGGCTTGGAATGAGTAGCTATTTCGTTTACCGATCTCAAAAGATTAAAACGTAAGGCCTATTTAAATGAAGTACATTTCAACTCGTGGTAACGCTCCAGTCTTAACTTTTGAGGAAGCGATGCTTACTGGGTTGGCGCGGGATGGTGGTTTGTATGTCCCAGAAAGTATACCAAAAATGTCTTCTGCGGACATTATTGGTTTGGCTGGTTTGTCTTACGAAGAGATTGCTTTGAGGGTCATACAACCATTCGTGGGCGATAGTTTTTCAGAGGCAGAGTTAATCAGCTCAATAAGTAATGCTTATGCTGGCTTTAGCCATAACGCTCGTGCACCTCTGGTTCAGTTAGGCGCTAATCATCATTTACTGGAACTCTTCCATGGCCCGACATTGGCTTTTAAAGACTTTGCGATGCAGCTGATTGGCCAGCTATTTCAACGGGCCTTAAATCGCCGTGGTGAGCGTGTCACTATTGTTGGAGCTACCTCTGGTGATACTGGGTCTGCTGCGATTGAGGCATTTAAAGGCCTTGATACAGCCGATATTTTTATATTGTTCCCTAATGGTAAAATTTCTGACGTTCAAAGAAGGCAGATGACGACGCCGGTAGAGACTAACGTTCATGCTATCGCCGTGGAGGGAACGTTTGATACCTGCCAAGCAATGCTAAAGGATATGTTTAATGATTTCGAGTTCCGAGATGGTGTCCGCTTAGCCGGGGTGAATTCAATTAACTGGGCGCGGGTGCTGGCTCAGGTTGTATACTATTTTAGCTCGGCCGTTGCCCTTGGCGCTCCACATCGGGAGGTTTCGTTTACGGTACCAACTGGTAACTTTGGAGACATTTTTGCTGGTTACATCGCAAAACGAATGGGATTGCCTATTGACCGGTTGGTCATTGCTACCAACCAAAATGATATATTGCATCGTGCGATTACCACTGGCCGCTACGATACTAGTATAGTTGAGCCAACTATTACTCCATCTATGGATATCCAGGTCTCTTCAAATTTTGAAAGGGCTTTATTTGATGCATATGATCGAGATGGTTATGCCATAACACGTTTGATGGGTGAGCTGAAACAAGGGGGCTTTGGAATTGAGGAAGAGGCTCTTTTAACTCTTCAAAAATATTTTGATAGTGGTCGGGCAACAGAGAAAGAAACTAGCAGGGTAATTAAAAGTATGTTTGACAGTAATGGCGAAGTGCTCTGCCCTCACACTGCTGTTGGTGTTAAAGTTGCCAATGAAAATTTGAGTAGGACCCCAATGATTACTTTGGCCACGGCACATCCAGCAAAATTTCCTGATGCTGTGGAAGCATCGGTGGGAAAACGTCCAGTATTACCAAGTTGGTTGGCTGATTTATTTGACCGTTCTGAGCGTCTCACTGAAATGCCAAACGATTTGCAACTCATGAAAACTTTGGTTCGAGAGCGTATTAAAATTTGACCTTACAAACCCATCGCCTGAAAAATGGCTTCCGCATTGTGACAGAGAATATGCCTGGGCTAAAATCAGCTTCTATTGGGATATGGATCAAAGCGGGTGGACGCCATGAAAGTATTGAACAAAATGGTGTCGCTCATTTCCTCGAACACATGGCATTCAAGGGAACTAAACGCCGAAGCTCATTACAAATTGCTGAGGCAATCGAGGATGTTGGCGGCTATATCAACGCTTATACTAGCCGGGAAATGACCGCTTATTATGCTCGCGTTTTATCTGATGATGTTGATTTGGCTCTGGACGTTGTTTCTGATATTGTTTTGAATCCTGTGTTTAGTTCTGCCGAGATTGAAGTTGAAAGGGGTGTTATCTTGTCTGAGATTGGTCAGGCTTTGGATACTCCCGATGACATAATTTTTGATTGGCTGCAGGAGGTCTCGTACCCTGATCAGCCATTAGGGCGATCTATTCTTGGCCCAGCTGAGCGGGTTTCAAATTTTCAAAAACAAGATCTGTCAAAGTTTGTCTCGGAAAATTATGGGCCAGATCAAATGATCTTAGCCGCGGCAGGAGGAGTTGATCATGAATCGATCGTAAGGCAATGTGAAGAAATTTTTGGAAATTTAGTTTCGCGAAACCAAAATCAACTTTTACCAGGAAATTTCAGTGGCGGCGAAGTCCGCCATATTAAAGAACTTGAGCAGGCACACTTTGCGTTGGCGTTTGAAGGGCCAAATTATAAAAATTTAGATATCTATACTGCGCAAGTCTTTGCAACTGCATTTGGTGGAGGGATGTCCTCTCGTCTGTTTCAGGAAGTAAGAGAGAAGCGCGGTTTGTGTTACTCAATATTTGCCAGTGCTGGTGCCTATTCTGATACGGGTACGCTTACGCTTTATGCGGGTACTTCAGGGGATAAAGTTTCTGAGCTTGCTAATATTACGATGGATGAAATTAAACGCGCAGCGGACAATATGAATGAAAATGAAGTTGCGCGAGCCAGTGTTCAGATGAAGGCCGGCCTATTAATGGGACTCGAAAGTCCATCTTCGCGTGCCGAGAGACTGGCGCGAATGGTTGCAATATGGGATCGTGTTCCCACATTAGATGAGGTTGTTGAGAGAATAGATGGGGTTACAGTTAATTCTGTCCGCAATTTTGCAGCATCATTGATTGGCGGTTCGCCTGCAGCCTTAGCGCTTTATGGTCCAGTAAAAGATGCTCCAAGCGTCGAAGAATTACAGGCCCGTTTGGTTGCCTGATGTTTGTGCGGAGTGCAAAGTTTAAAATTGAAACGGAGCGGCTGATATTACGTCCTCCGCGCCATAACGACTTTCGCAATTGGGTTCAGTTGCGAACATCTAGCCGAGAATTTCTTACTCCCTGGGACCCCGTATGGTCATTGGACCACCTCACGCGCAAAAGCTTTACCAACCGTGTCTATTGGGCACAACGTGCAGTAAAAAATGGTAGTGGATATCCACTATTTTTAATTCGCAAAACTGATCAGGCATTAGTGGGAGCCGTTACACTTGATAATATCCGACGAGGACCGTCACAGGTAGGGACTTTAGGGTATTGGATAGGAGAGCCCTACGCACGGCAGGGTTTAATGCGTGAGGCTGTTGATTTGATTGTTTCGCATGCATTTATTAGGCTCGACCTTAGCAGGATAGAGGCCGCCTGTTTGCCAGAAAACCAGCCTTCGCGCGGATTGCTGGAAACCTGTGGTTTCAAATATGAAGGTGTGGCGCAAAGTTATCTTCAAATTGGGGGGCGGTGGCGTACTCATGTTCTTTATGCATCGATCAGGTATGATCGACGCGGAAAAACTCTGGCAGGCTAGTTATTTAAAAACTGCGTGGATGACCAAAGGGGCTGACTTATTTTCTAATAATTTTATCTGCCTAAAATTAGCCTAACTAAACTAAAAACGTTTATGGTTTCGTAAAAGAGGGTATTGTTACTCTTTCTAGAGTACTCTTCCCGCAACAGCATCTAGCTTCGCGATTAGGGATGGATCCCTAGCCTCAGGTGCAGTCATGATTGCAAAGTCTAGCGCGGTGTTACAGTTTTGTGCACAACTTGGACGCTCAGGTTCTAAGTGATTTGTTAGATTGGCGATTAGGCCTCTAGCTTTGGTGGAATTTTCTGTCAAAACTTTGAGGATCTTGGTTACGTCCACTTCTCCATGTTCGGGGTGCCAGCTGTCATAATCGGTAATCATAGCAACCGATGCGTAGCATAATTCAGCTTCACGTGCTAATTTTGCCTCGGGCATATTTGTCATTCCAATGACATCACAGTTCCATATATCTCGATAAAGACGGCTTTCAGCTAATGTTGAGAACTGAGGTCCCTCCATCGCTAAATAGGTACCACCAAAGTGGATGGTAATGCCTTGATCCTTTGCAGTATCACTGCAGGCTTCAGACAAACGGAGACAAGTTGGGTTGGCAACGCTTACATGGGCCACGCAACCTGTTCCGAAAAAGGAGTTTTCACGCGCTGTCGTTCGATCAATAAATTGATCCACAACTACAAAATGACCAGGCTTCATATTGTCGCGAAAAGAACCGCAAGCGCTGATACTGATTAAATCAGTAACTCCCAGCCGTTTCATTGCGTCAATATTAGCTCTATAGGGTATTTGACTTGGAGCAAGAGTATGCCCACGGCCATGACGAGGCAAAAAAGCGATTTCTATTCCATGAAGTTTGCCAGTAAAGATTTCATCTGAGGGGGTCCCCCAAGGGCTTTCAACATTTTGCCATTTGGGATTTTCAATTCCATCAATGTTATAAACTCCAGACCCGCCAATCACTCCAATTTTTGTTTTCTGCATCTTTCTTGCCCTTTTATTTAAATTATTAAATTTGTTTCTCGCATGCGAGAAGTGATAGTGCCATCACATCAATTTTTGTATGTTAAAGAATACCGTGACCTTTATGGGATATGTGGTATGGGCCTTAAATAGAATTAAATTTGACTACAAAGGTTTCCCATTTATGTCCCGTATTTTGCAAGCTGCTTTGGCTGCTCGTCCGTCTTTTTCTGATTTTAATATTAGTGCTGGTGAACCACTCACGGTGGGCCGTATTCGGATCGAAATTCTGGCTGGACTTACTGTTGCTTTGGCCTTGGTGCCAGAAGCGGTGGCGTTCGCTTTCGTTGCAGGTGTGCATCCATTGGTCGGTCTATATGCTGCATTTATTGTCGGTTTGATAACGGCGTTAATCGGCGGAAGACCAGGTATGATATCAGGTGCGACAGGAGCCTTGGCTGTAGTCATGGTTGCGTTGGTTGCACAACATGGGGTGGAATACCTGTTTGCTACAGTTGTACTAATGGGATTGATCCAAATCATTGTAGGAGTTTTGAAGTGGGCTAAATTCATACGACTTGTGCCTCATCCTGTTATGTTGGGCTTTGTTAATGGGTTAGCTATTGTAATATTCCTAGCCCAGATGAGCCAATTTAAAGTACCTGGTACTATAGTTAACACGGGACATGGCATGTCTGGTGGGGAGTGGTTGTCTGGCGTTCCCATGATAATCATGTGCAGTCTAGTAGTCCTTACAATGGCGATTGTTTGGTTAATGCCTAAAGTTACAAAATTTATACCGGCCCCCCTGGCTGGAATTGGTATAGTAGCTATTTTGGTAATCGTGTTTGGCATTGATGTTCCAAGAGTTGGAGATTTGGAAAGTATTAAAGGTACGTTTCCAAAGTTTCATAATCCATTCGGCAATGGAACTGGCCCTTATGGTACCGCCTTGGCCCCATTTTCATTGGAAACTTTTTATATAATTGCTCCTTATGCTGGTATCTTGGCCGCAATCGGTTTGATTGAAAGTTTACTTACCCTCAACTTAGTCGGCGATATTACAAAAAAACGCGGAGGTGCTAGTCAAGAAAGTATTGCGCAAGGAATTGCTAATACTATTACAGGGTTTTTTGGGGGTATGGGTGGTTGTGCAATGATTGGCCAATCAATGATTAATGTAAAATCTGGTGGTAGAACTCGAATAGCTGGAATTTCAGCAGCTCTGTTTCTATTAGCTTTTATAGTGGTCGGTTCTTCATGGATTGAACAGATTCCCTTAGCAGCTCTGGTTGGAGTAATGTTTATGGTGGTTATTGGGACCTTTGCCTGGAACAGTTTTAAAATTATGCGCAAAATACCACTTACTGACGCCTTTGTTATAGTTTTAGTTACTGTAGTGACCGTTATGACTGACCTTGCAATCGCGGTTGTGGTTGGTGTGATTGTTTCAGCTTTGGCATATGCATGGCAAAATGCCACACGCATTCATGCCAACCGATTATTCGAAGATGATGGCACCAAGGTTTATAAGATTAGAGGGCCCTTATTCTTTGGTTCCAGTGATGGCTTTGTTGAGTTATTTACACCAGATGATGATCCAAAAAAAGTTATTGTTGATTTTGCTGAAAGTAGGGTTGCTGATCAATCTGCCTTACAGGCGATAGAAGCCATTGCTGCCAAATATGAAGTTGCTGGGAAACGAATTCAACTCCGTCATCTTAGTAAAGACTGCCATTACCTTCTTAATAAAGCTGGCCATTTAATTGTAGATAGTGATGATGACCCAGATTATGAAATTGCTGTAGATTATGGAGTGCGCACTGGCATTTTGGCAGATAGTGGCCATTAATTATCATAAATTAAGTGCAAAACTTTAGTCATCTGGTCGATCAAGTGAGAATATATTATCTACTACCGAATAGTCTCTGTAACCCAGTCGTGCCAGCGGACGAAATTTACTTACATCAAAACGACCATTAACGAGACAATTATCACGAATATGAACGCCAATGACTTCCCCGAATACCACAAAATTGACTTCGCCAGGCAATTCTACAATCTGCGTTAATTTACATTCCAAACTAGCTGGCGCTCCATCTACGCGAAATCCTTTTATGGTGTCACAAGGGATTGGTTTAAGTCCAGCTTTGACAAATTCATCTTCTTCTTTTTTAAATGTTTGTGATGAGGCATTCATTTGATCTCGCATTGCATATTCAACTATGTTGACACAGAAGGCGCTGGTTTCTCGAATGTTAGCTACACTATCTTTTGTCCCGTTTTGATCAGGCTTTACTCCTGTTGATGAAAACATAACTTGCGGTGGAACGTATGCGACAGCATTAAAAAATGAATATGGCGCTAAGTTTCTGTTCCCACTCGTGTCTTGAGTTGAAATCCAACCAATAGGGCGTGGGCTTACAATGGCGTTAAATGGATTGTGTGATAGTCCATGACCATCTTTAGGGCGATAAAACATACAATGTCCTTGTTATTTGTGAACATAATAACTGCGTGGTACGCCAGTTGCAAAAAGAAAGAGGGAACTAGCAGTGTTTCATTTAAGCTGTGAAACAAAAGAAGATATTTGGGAGGTCGAGGCACTGTATGACTTGTGCTTTGGGCCTGGCAGACAGGCTTTATCTTCCTACCGATTGCGTGAGGGTGCAGAAGCCGTGAGAAATTTATGCTTCGTCGTCAGGGATTCTTCTGGAATTTTGGCTGGTGCAATTAGATACTGGCCTATTTATATTAATAAGGCTGACGCTCTTCTACTTGGGCCGATTGCTGTTCATCCCACAAGACAAGGCGAAGGTCTTGGTAGTTTTTTAATACGGGAAAGTTTGAGTGCTGCTATTTTGCAGGGTTGGCGCCGTGTAGTGCTTGTTGGTGATGCTCCCTATTATACACGCTTTGGATTTAAGTTATTGTCGGACGTGCAAATGCCACCACCAATAAACCCAAACCGTATTTTAGGTCTTGCCTTAGATCTTGGTGCCTGGAATGGAGTCTCGGGGAAAGTGCGTGGAGTTTAAGTATTTTTTTTCACCCAATTTATTACTGAAGTTCTAACTGATTCATGCCCTTCGTTACGTGATTGGTCAATCACGAATTTTACATCTTTTAGATCTACCCTGCGAATTAAGTACTTAACTGGAGCTATTGAGGCTGGTCTCATCGATAGATTCTTGATGCCTAGTGCTGCAAAACATATTGCATCAATGGGCCGACCAGCGTCTTCACCGCAATATGACAGTTCTGTATTTGAGGCTCGTGCGCGTTCCACAATTTGTTCTAGGAAATTTAGAAAACTGGTATTTAAAGTATCGTAACGCCGGCGCACTCGTTCGTTTTCTCTATCCGCTGCAAAAAAGAACTGCTTTAAATCATTTCCGCCGATAGACAGAAAATCTACTTCCTCAAAGAACTGATTTGGTGCGTAGGCCAGCGAAGGAGTTTCTAGCATCGCCCCAACCTTTATATTTGAAGGCAGTTCATGCCCCAACTTAGTCTCCCGAGTAATGGCCCTATGCAACTCAGCTTTGGCTCCTTGGAATTCGCCATATTGGGCGACAAAAGGAAACATCACAGAAAGGTCCTGCCCAGCGGTTGCGCGCAAAAGAGCCTGCAACTGCATACGCAATATTCCAGGTTTATCAAGTCCTACCCTTATTGCTCGCCATCCCATTGCAGGATTCGGTTCGTCTTGGGGTGCCATGTAGGATAATACTTTATCTGAACCAATATCCAAAGTGCGAAAGGTTACGTTGTGACCTTTCGCGGCGTTTATCACGCGAGCATATTGGGTAACTAGTTCTGCACGTTTTGGCATTTGGTTCTGAGTTAAAAACTGTAGTTCGGTCCGAAACAGGCCCACTCCCTCAGCCCCTGAGCTTGTAAGAGAGGGCAGGTCGGCCATTAGTCCTGCGTTCATTAAAAGTTTGATAACTGATCCACATTTAGCCTGTGCGGGTTTTTTACGAAGTTTTATATAGCGATCTGCCTCTTGTCGCTGCATCGCTATTTTGTCTTGAACAGCTTTCAGAACTCCTTCATCGGGTCGAAGATGCGCGGACCCTTGATCTCCATCTACTAGAATGAGATCTCCATTTAGAGCTTCTGTTAAAATGCCCTTTGCATGGATTACCAAAGGAATGGCTAGGGCACGCGCAACTATGGCTGCGTGGGAACCGACTGAGCCCTCTTCAAGCACGATACCTCTAAGGTTTCGCCCATAGTCTAACAATTCTGCAGGTCCAATGTTTTGTGCAACCAAAATTGGGTTATTAGGAATTTCAGCACCTGTATCGTCACCCTGACCGGTGAGAAGGCGCAACAACCGATTGGAAAGGTCATCGATATCGTGAAGGCGCTCACGTAGGTAGGGATCATTGGATTGTCCAATTCTGCTTCGGGCTGTGGATTGTTCTTTTTCAACTGCCGCTTCGGCAGATAGGCCTCTTTGGATATCCTCTTCCATGCGCCGTCGCCAACCTTTCGAATTAGCGAACATTTTATATGCTTCTAAAACTTCTAGCTGCTCAGAATCCCCACTTTGGGCGTCAGATAGCATTTGATCGACTGAAACGCGCAAACGGTCTAAAGCCTCTTCTAGGCGACCTTGTTCAATATCTGGATCATCTGCGATCGGATTTGTAACTACCACCCGTGGTTCATGCAGGTATACAGCGCCTTCAGCCACGCCCTCCTGTGCGCTCAGAGCTGTAAAGGTGATAGGCTTTTGGTGTCGGGCGGATAGCGCATCTCCGTCACCAATAAACGCGCCTAATTCGGTCATTTCAGCTAGGACCATTGCTACAACTTCCAACGCGTATATTTCATCAGCTGAGAATTCACGTGTAGCTTTTGACTGGACAACCAATACTCCAAGAGATTCGCCAAGGCGTTGTATGGGTACCCCTAGAAATGAAGAATAAATTTCTTCTCCTGTTTCAGGCATATATCTGAAACCTTTGGAAGCTGGCGCGTCAGCAGTATTTATTGTTTGATTGAATCGAGCGACACGGCCTACAAGGCCTTCACCTCTTCGCAGTCGAGTCTGATGAACTGCTGTTGCGTTTAAGCCTTCAGTCGCACAAAGTTCGAGAGTTTCCGTATCACGGAACAAATAAATGGAGCAAACTTCTGAACCCATTGAATGCGCTGTGAGCTGTACAATTTTATTTAAACGAGCCTGACCTGCAGAGTCCTCTGCCATCGCATCTCGCAATGCAACAAGCAGTTTACGGCTTTCACTCTCTGAAGCTTGGACCATTTAAAACCGTGCTCCCTAGGCTACTTTCTCCAATTCAAAGGCATCATGCAGCGTTTGTACTGCTAGTTCCATATATTTTCTCTCTATCAGCACGGAAATTTTAATTTCTGACGTTGTTATGACTTTAATGTTTATGCCTTCTCCGTGTAACGCTTCAAACATAGTGGCGGCCACACCGGCATGGCTTCGCATTCCAATTCCAACAACTGACACCTTTGCCACTGACTCATCGGCAACCAGATTGTGGTAATTAATAGTTCCGGTATCTTTTGCAGTTTGGAGAGATTTTTCTGCGCGTAAAACTTGGTCGGTAGGACAGGAAAATGTCATATCCGTGCGCCCATCTTCACTAATATTTTGAACAATCATATCCACATTCACTCCGGATTTTGACAGTGGGCCAAAAATGGCGGCTGCAATTCCGGGCCGATCTGCGACGGAAATTAAAGTCATTTTTGCTTCATCCCGACTGTAGGCTACGCCTGCGACAACATTTGATTCCATAATTTCCTCCTCCGCACAAACTAATGTGCCTGCCGAATCTGATGGTTTTTCGAAAGAGCTAAGGACCCTTAAGCGTACATTATACCTCATCGCTAACTCTACAGAACGTGTTTGTAATACCTTTGCTCCCAGAGAAGCTAGTTCAAGCATTTCTTCAAAAGCTATTTTTTCAAGTTTGCGGGCGTCGGTAGATATTCGAGGGTCGGTTGTGTATATTCCATCCACATCTGTAAAAATATCACAGCGCTCTGCTTTAAACGCAGCTGCGAATGCGACGGCGGTTGTATCCGAGCCGCCTCGTCCGAGTGTCGTGATCCTTCCTCTAGGGCTTACGCCTTGAAACCCAGCCACAACAGCTACTTGCACGCCATTTGCAAAACTAGCTTCTAAATTTTTTGTAGGAATTTCTTCGATGCGCGCGTTGCTGTGCATGTCTGTGGTTTGAACAGGCACTTGCCAACCCTGCCAACTTTGTGCCGAAATATCCATTTCCTGGAGTGTTAGGGCCATAATTCCAGCTGTTATATTTTCGCCTGATGAAACGACAGCATCATATTCTTGGGTGTCATAAAGATTGGAAGTTTCGTTAACCCATTCAACCAATTCATTAGTTTTTCCAGACATTGCTGAAACAATTACAATTATTTGATACCCTTGAATTACTTCAAGTTTAATTCGTTCAGCCGCCTGGCGGATTCGATCTAGGTTGGCAACGGAAGTTCCACCGAATTTCATAACCAAACAAGGCATGGCGTTTCTAAATTCCTTTAGTTTCTGAGGTTTCGTATGCTTTTGCGTTATCAAGGGCAAGTGTTTCTAGCATCGAATTTTTATAAGTTTAATTGATTTTACGCTTTGGCATGAAGGGTAAGGGAGTGACGGGAACACCATCTTCAATCAAGGCTTTAGCTTCTTCCGGCTTAGCCTCTCCATAGATTGACCTCGAGGGCTGATCACCATCGTGCATTGCGCGCGCTTCGGTTGCGAAATTCATACCCACGTAATCTGAGTTTTTTTCCACTTCTAATTTTAATTTTGCCAATGCCTTTTCAATATCGCCTTTTGGCGCAGTTAAGGATCTCTTGTCTTTTATTTTTTTTGTGGTGATTTTAGGTGCCATCAAGGATTTGGAAATGTTACTATCCCCACAATGTATACAGCTTAACAGCCCAGAATTGGCCAGTTTTTCAAATGCATCTGAAGATTGAAACCAACTGTCAAAACTATGATCATTATTACATTTCATCGAAAAGCGTATCATCGCGTATTCTCCCACGCTTTTTGATGCCTAGTTAGTATTACTATTGGGTCTAGATCAAGTAGCCAAGAACCTTGAAACATTTCTTATTTTTAACTCGCATCAAAGGATTTAATTAAGTGCGCTAATCCTGGTTCTGCCACACATTTGGCGGCACTAAGTCTACTAAACCATTTACGCTTTCGTTCAAGTTTTTCAGGATAATCTGAAAGAATTTTTTGAACTTTTAAAGAAAATACTGTGACGTTGCATAAATAGATTTTACTAAATTCCACCTTTTTCTCATAGCAATAAACTCCTATTGGCCTTTCATCGGTTTTGCCCCTTGCACCTGCTTCTTCAAAGGCCTCGTTTGCCGCGCTTTCTCCGGGTGTCATGTTGTTTTCTGGCCAACCTTTGGGAAGGATCCAACGTTTGGTGCGGCGTGACGTAATAAGCAGAAATTCAATTTGATCATTTTTAAAACGGTAACACAGAGCACCAAATTGTGATCTAACATGACGTTTTTGCTTTGGATCAATCAAAAGGGGTAGTTGAATCGGATGTATACTGCTCATTTTTGTTTTTTCTTTATCGTTAATAAGTTTATAACATGAGCTGGATCAAAATACAAAAAAAGTTAAAGTCTCTATAGCAATGATTAACAAATTGAAAACCTGGGTAAGTGAAAGCTGGAAAAGTGCTCATTCGGTTCGTTGACGACTAAGTCATGCTATGTCGTCCTTATTTTTTTTCCAAAATGGTGCCATTGAATTCCAAACGCCATCATTTTTTAATAGATGAAATATTGCCGCAATAACATGAATTGAAATAAGCCAGTATATTAATGATACGGAAAACTCATGTACCCAGATTACAAGCTCAATTAATAGCCCATCCTTTAAGCCTAACCAGAAAAGGTATCCTATCATCATGCCTGAGCATGCTATCGCAGCAAGGCAAATATACATTGAGTAATGTACTATTTTGGCCGCTAACCGTTGAGACCTTGGAGTGTCTTCTGGCAGAGAAGTTTCTTGTGTTTTGGTCATATAAAAAAATCGAAAAATAAGAAATGATAAGAAGAACAAAGCAAATAACATTTCAAACTTAAGAAGATAAATGTCTTCCAATTGATTAATATTATCTATCTGCTTGAAAATACCGTACGCAAATAAAAATATAAAACTCCAATGAAGAAGTTTTGCCAGAAAACTATAATTTGCTTTAGTACCTTTATTTGTTTTCATGATTATTGGTTTTTGGTTGGTTAGGATTAGAATGGTTTTCTGCTATAGCCCGTTCGGCGTTCAACTTGCGGCTGTAATTTGACTGTATTATTTCTACCAAAAATAAAACTACAACTGCAAAATAAAAAGTTGTTTTGGACATTGGAACCAATGCATAGCCAAAGATCTTTACCGCTAGGCTTTGGTCGTGCATTGCATGGCTAGCAGCAACTCCGGCCTCTCCAATCAACACCACACCAACTATGAGTAAGATAAACAGACCTAATACCTCATACATCCGGTTTTTTTCTAAAAACTTCGTTACACCATCTGCCAAGAGAAGCATGGCTAAGCCGGAAAGAACAATTGCGATGGCTAATATCGGAAATACGTCTGTAATAGCCAACGCTGACAATACAGAGTCAAAGCTGAATATAAGGTTCATGAGCACTATTAGTGAAACGACAGCGACAGCCGATTTGCCTTGTTTGTGGTCAAGGCTGTTCCCTAAGTTGTGAACTGATAGCATATGGCTTATCTCTTTTACCGCCGTATACATGATGAAAACGCCACCAATGAGAAAAACGCATGTGGCAAAATTTATTCCACCAGAAACAATTGGACCAGTGAGTATCAAGAATGGCTCTTGTAGTCTTCCAATCAATTGGATCATCGCAAATAAAAGGATTACGCGTAGCGCCACCGCAATTATAATCCCCCAATATCTCACGCGTTTTTGATGTTTCAAGGGCGCGCGTTGGCTCTCAATTGAAATGTATAAAAGGTTGTCAAAACCTAATACTGCTTGCAAAAAACACAACATGATTAGGTTAAATGCATTTTCAATAGTAAAAAGATCAGTCATTTATCCAATACCTTGTATTTAGATTTGGCACATTTTAACGTTATCATACAAAAACTCAACTACGCGATGATGATTTTTTGTTCGTTTTGCGTGGAACAATTTTAGGTTTAGTTGACCATCCTAATTGATCTGCAAGTACGCGCCGCTTAACTTCCTCGACCTCTCCAGGTTTCAAATCTCGTAGCTGAAACGGGCCGTATGATATTCGAATTAGCCGATTTACGGTGAAGCCCAAAAACTCCATTGCTCGTCTAATCTCACGATTTTTTCCTTCCTTCAAGCCAACTGTTAGCCAGAAGTTTGCACCAGTTTGGCGGTCAAGTTGAACGGTCATCGGTTGAAAGTGTTCACCATCAACAGTGATGCCTTTGGTTAGTGGTTCGAAAGCGCCCTCACGTGGGTATCCTTTGATGCGCACTCTGTAACGCCTCGTCCATCCCGTACTTGGAAGTTCCAGCGTGCGCTTTACGCCACCGTCATTTGTCAGTAGCAGTAAACCCTCAGAGCTCATGTCCAGCCGGCCCACTGATACAACCCTGGGCAAGTTTTCAGGTAGACTTTCAAACACAGTCTCACGTCCTTTTTCGTCACGTGAGGTTGTTATCAACCCGGATGGTTTGTGATATAGCCAAAGACGTGGCTCTTCAGGGGCTTCCAAAATAGTGCCGTCAAATTCAACTTTATCAGTCGGATGTACATTTAACGCCGGACTTAAAATCTTTTGTCCATTTACTTTAATCCGTCCGGCAGCAATCAATTTCTCAGCATCACGACGACTTGCCACGCCAGCGCGGGCCAGAACTTTAGCGATCCGGTCGCCCTTTGGTGTTTCATCTGCCATGATGACGACTTAGACTGTGATCAAAGCAAAGCCAAGCGGGGATACATGTGTTTTAGCAGTCAAATGGATTTAGCTTTAGCGGAGGCGGAAAAGGCTGCTGCGGTTGGTGAAGTGCCAGTTGGTGCGGTGATAGTCGATCCAAAAGGTACGGTCATAGCATCAGCGGCAAACCGAACACGTCGAGACTCTGATCCCACCGCTCATGCTGAGATATTAGCAATCCGAAAGGCCGCTAAGTTTTTGGGAAATGATCGCTTGGTAGGTTGTACGATGTACGTGACACTTGAACCATGTGCTATGTGCGCGGGTGCCTTATCGCATGCTCGCGTCGCTCGAATAATTTATGGGGCGCCTGATCCAAAGTCTGGTGGCACAGATCATGGGGCACGGGTGTTCGAGCATTCTCAAACTCATCATCGACCCGAAGTCCTTGGTGGCATATCAGAGGCAGCATGCTCTACACTTATTAGCAATTTTTTTAAGACGCGAAGAGCTAAGAGCTAGCCTGCATGCTGGAGCACTTGGCAACATGTAAATCCCAAGTTAGTAAACATTTAAAACAAAAATAGAATTGAAGGATCATGGATGTCGATTGACACTAAAACTGCAGCTCGGGTTGCTAAGCTGGCTAGGATCAAAGTGGATGAAGCAGACCTAACTGCTTTGGCTCAAGAGTTCACAAATATCTTGGGCTTCATTGAGCAGTTAAATGAAGTGAACGTTGATGGTATTGAACCAATGACTTCAGTAACTCCGCAGCGCCTTTTCCGACGTGACGACGTTGTCAACGATGGCAATCAGCAGAAAGCGGTTTTGCACAACGCACCCGATGCTCGCGAGGGATTTTTTGCTGTTCCGATGGTTGTAGAATAATGTCTGAATTAATGAAACTTAAATTGGCCGAGGCTCGAGATGCTTTGCGGGCCGGCCAGATAACTTCAGTAGAATTGACTGATGCATCTTTAAAAGCCATCGATGCGTCTAAGCCCCTGAATGCTTTTGTACACGACACATCTGAAATTGCGCGTGCTCAGGCAGTTGCGGCTGATGAACGCCTACTAGCAGGTGACGCACCCAACATGTGTGGTTTACCTATTGGCATAAAGGACCTGTTTTGTACCAATGGGGTTCCCACTCAAGCGGCGAGTGCCATACTGGGTGGGTTTAAGCCACAATATGAATCTACGGTTACGGAAAAATTGTTTAATGACGGTGCAGTAATGGTTGGAAAGCTAAACATGGATGAGTTTGCCATGGGTTCTTCTAATGAGACTTCTGTATATGGAAACGCTATAAATCCCTGGAAAGTGGATGAACGAGACCTTACGCCGGGCGGATCATCTGGAGGATCTGCCGCTGCAGTTGCTGCCGAAACTTGCTTAGCTGCAACTGGTACTGATACCGGTGGCTCGATCCGCCAACCCGCAGCCTTTACTGGAATTACAGGAATTAAACCGACATATGGCCGGTGTTCACGGTGGGGTATTGTGGCCTTTGCTTCGTCACTTGATCAAGCAGGACCAGTTACAAAAGATGTGCGAGATGCGGCTATTATGCTGGAAGCAATGGCTGGATTTGATCCAAAAGACAGCACATCTGTAAATTTACCTGTTCCAAACTTTGAGGCAGCTTTGACAGGTGATATTAGGGGGAAAACTATAGGTATTCCAAAAGAATACCGAGTGGATGGGATGCCTGATGAACTGGAAACTCTTTGGGCCAACGGCACTTCAATGTTGCGGGATGCAGGTGCAATTATCAAAGATATTAGTCTGCCACATACGAAGTATGCGCTACCGGCTTATTACGTAATTGCGCCGGCTGAGGCTTCTTCTAATTTAGCTCGCTATGATGGCGTTCGGTTTGGTCTAAGGGCCAAACTAGATGCTGGTGATGGCATCACTGAGATGTATGAAAAAACCAGAGCTGATGGGTTTGGAGCTGAGGTTAAGCGTCGGATAATGGTAGGTACATATGTTTTATCCGCCGGCTTTTATGATGCTTACTACAACCGAGCTCGTCGGGTTCGTGCATTAATTAAAAGAGATTTTGAACGGGTGTTTTCTGATGGTGTTGACGCCATTTTGACCCCATCGACCCCATCTTCAGCGTTTGGATTGGGTGAGATGGCTGCTGTTGATCCCGTGAAAATGTATTTATTTGATGTTTTTACGGTAACTGTAAATCTGGCAGGATTGCCTGGAATTTCAGTGCCAGCAGGGCTTGATTCAAAGGGTTTGCCACTTGGCCTGCAATTGATCGGTCGGCCATGGGAAGAAAGTGAGTTGCTAAATACTGCATTTGCACTTGAAAAATCTTTAAACTTTAGTGCCAAACCCACCCAGTGGTGGTTATAAGTTTTATTTAGTTTTTTTAAGTAAAAGGTGTTTTAATGGGTGTCCAAGACTAAGGTAGATAACAAGGAACCAAATGAAGTATCTAGTAATAATTTTAACGATGTGGTCGCTAGTAGCTTGTCAGCGAGCAGTTCCGAACGATGTGTTGCTTGGGCCTTCAAATAGTGAGTTGCAAAACGATGCATCACCATCGGTCTCGATAGATGGTGTCACAAGTACGGAAAGTGTGGCGAGACTGAGCCCGACAGTGGCAATTTCTAGTACTGGGATTTCTGAGGAACAAGATTTTGAGGTAGTTGCGAATTCCCAAACAATAGAGAGTGACGCAGAGCGCATTGCTGCCAATCGTGCAAAATATATTGTAGTCGATGTAGAAAAATTGCCCACGAGGGTCTTGACTGGACCAAATGTTGTTGAATACGCAATACGTACAGATAATCCACTTGGCGTACAAATTTACAACAGACTAGTTGCTTTAGGTGACTCTGTGGCAAGCCAATGGCGTTGTGACAGATTTTTATCATCGGACTTGGCACAAAAGGCCTTTTTGTCTCGCGGTGGCCCCGAACGAGATATTCTCCTGCTAGATCCTGATGGAGATGGGTTCGCCTGTGCTTGGGATCCTCGACCTTTTCGGATAGCGGTGAAAAACTGACGCAATATTTGATAAACCGACAGCTATCGCCAAATAAGGGCCCTCGCCGTGGGGTAAATAAGCCTCATTTGATCGTGATACATTACACTGCGATGAAATCACCTAAAGAAGCTCTTAGACGTTTATGTAATCCTGTCCATGAAGTTTCAGCGCACTACTTTATTGAGCAAGGTGGTGCAGTTACACAACTAGTAGGCGAAGCGGAGCGTGCTTGGCATGCTGGTGTTGGATGCTGGGGAGATTGTTGTGACGTCAATTCTTCTTCGATTGGCATTGAATTGTGTAATACTGGTACTCAACCATTTCCTAAATCGCAGATATTAGTTTTAAAAAAACTGTTGCGAGAACTAATGGAAAGGTGGGCAATTCCCACCCATGGCATTATTGGCCATTCTGATATGGCTCCTGGGCGTAAACAAGATCCAGGCCGTTTATTTGATTGGAAAAACTTGGCGGATGAAGGTTTGGCAGTATTTCGTGGGCGTTCTCACGCTCAAATCTTACCATTTATGAAAGCAGCTAAATTGTTCGGCTATTCAATTTCTGAGGCAGAGGCAAACTCTGAGGAAATTGAATCTCTTATATTAGAAGCTTTCAGGCAAAGGTTTAGGCCCAATGCTCTGGGACCACTTTGTAATAGGGATATTAAGATCATATCAGATCTGGGTCAAAGCTACCCGCTTATTGTTAACTCTTGACCGCCACGACCTTGCGGCCTAACAGCAGAATTGCGCGGGAGGTTGGGCAATCGCGAGGGATAACCCTCGAGGAAAGTCCGGACTCCCTGAAACAACGGTGCCGGGTAACGCCCGGCGGGGGCAACCCCAGGGAAAGCGCCACAGAGAACAGACAGCCTTGCATGCAGGGTAATGGTGAAACGGTGGGGTAAAGCTCACCGCGCGATTGGTAACAGTCGTGGCACGGCAAGCCCCACCGGGAGCAATGCCAAATAGGGACCGCACATGGACCGTTTCAGTCTAGCAGGTTCGGGTTGGCAGCTAGATGGGCCTGGTAACAGGCTCACGAGATGAATGATTGCCCAAGGTGGCGTGGGTAACTACGTTAACCTGGACAAAATCCGGCTTACAGGCCGCCCGCGCACTTTTGTTTTGATACATATCTGGGAAATGGTTGACAGTGCAGCTTACAACGTTAAAAGCCATAACTTAGTATTCATGCGGCCATTGGGTTGCGCTCCGAAGGAGAATTACAATGGCGAAGCCAACCACGATTAAAATTCGGCTAAATTCTAGTGCTGGCACAGGACACTTCTATGTGGCTAAAAAAAATGCCAGGACAATGACTGAAAAAATGGTTGCCCGGAAATATGACCCAGTTGTACGAAAGCACGTTGAATACAAAGAAGGTAAAATCAAGTAACTAAACTCTCTTAATTGTTTACAAAGGGCTGTGAGATTTGCGCAGCCTTTATTTTTTCAACAATGCGTTAGAGTTTTATGTGTCATCAAATATTTTTCACTAGATAAAATCGATAAATTAAAAAGCACCCAATGGGTTTCCACTGGGTGCTTCTGAATTACTCTCGATTACTAAATTGTATTTTGTTAGTCACTGGTGCTTCCCATGAACATCAGCAGGAACTGAAACATGTTTAAGAAGTCGAGGTACAGGTTCAGAGCACCAAAGATTGCTGACTTGGCAAGCCAATCTTGATCACCATGGTGAGCATGCGCCAGATACTGGTTTTTGATATTTTGAGTGTCATAGGCAGTTAAACCAGCAAATACCAAAACGCCAATGCCTGAAATTGCAAATAGTAGTGCTGGAGACTGTAGGAAGATATTTACTACCATCGCTACAACTAATCCTATTACTCCCATAATAAGGAAACTACTCCAACCTGATATGTCTCGTTTTGTAGTATAGCCGAAGAGAGATAGCCCCGCGAATGCAATGGCAGTCACTAAAAACGTTTGTGTTATTGAGTATCCAGTATAGCGGATGAAAATTGAACTTAGCGACAGTCCGATCAGTGTCGCAAAGGTAAAGAAGAATAGCTGTGCACCGGCTGCCGTCGCTCGGCGCATTACAGATCCCATTCCAAGAAACAAAACTGCCAATGGCGCAAACATAATGACGTATTTGAGTGGTGTCCCATAAATTGTTAGGCCAAAGCTCGTTAGCAGTTTGCCATTTGGCAATTGTGCTGCTGCTAAGGTCGGATCGGTCGTTGTGGCTAGTCCCGCTATAGCCCAAGCAGCTACAGCAGTGATCACCATGCCAACTGACATTGTGCTGTAGACTTTGTTCATGTGTGATTTTAGGCCGGCGTCAACAGTTGCTGTACGCTTACCGGCATTTGCGCTTATTGTATTATAATCTGCCATGTTGCTCTCCAAAATGGTGCACTTGCACTTACGGTTTAATCTTACCTCTAATATCGGTCTAATCTCATTTAATTTCAAGAGGCTTTAAGCTTTTATGTATTAAGATATGCTAAAACCTGAAAAATTTTAATACTTTATCTTAGCTTTTGGACTTAGGACCGCGAACAATAAATTTACCTATAGATTTGCGTGCTTTGAGCTCATCTAACGCCTGTAGCGCCTGATCGAATTCATGCACCTTGCTTATGTGGGGTTTGAGTGTTCCGTCAACAATTAAATTGAGTATTTTATTAAGGCTTGAAACTAAAATTTCTGGAGCATGACTCAAGTACCCTCCCCAGTTGAAACCCATAATATTTACATTCTTTATAAGTAAATGATTAGCTTTTATTTGGGGAATGTTTCCACTTGCAAATCCAATTATAAGATAGCGAGCTTCCGGCTTGCAGCAGCTGAGCGCAGTCAAAAAAGAGCTGCCACCAACTGGATCATATACGATATCTATACCGCCAAGCTTTTTAATAATACTGCGTACATCATCGACCGCGCTGTCCAAGGTAATTGTTGCACCTCGTGTTTTGCAAATATCCATCTTGTCATTTCCGCGCGCAACTGCAATTACTTCTGCCCCAAGTGCGGCGCCTATTTCCACGGCTGTTAGACCGACGCCGCCTCCGGCACCTAAAACCAGTAACTTATCCCCTGACTTTATTTTTGCACGGTGGGTAAGAGATAGGTGAGAGGTTCCGTAACTGATGAGTGCGGAAGCTGCTGTTTCATAGGACATATTGGTCGAGATTTTTATGCAGCGTCCAATATCGACTGCACAAAACTCAGCCAAGCCACCCGAGCCGGTAAAGGCTGCAACACGGTCCCCCACTTTAAATTCTGTGACGCTTTGTCCTACGGCTACGACGTCGCCAGCGATTTCCATCCCAAGAGAAAAAGGCAGTAAAGGAGTTTCTTGGTAAACACCCTCTATCATGAGCAGATCCGCAAAGTTCAAACCGCACGCTTCAGTTTGAATCAAAACTTGTGAGGAAGAAACTGAGGGAACTGAAATATTTGAAAAGACTGGTTTCGTACCGTGATTTTCAACTTGTAAGGCCCGCATTGCCATTATCCAACTAATTTAACGAAAATATGTTCTAAATATGCCATGTTCGTTTGGATTTTTACAGAGTGTTTTGTTCGGGCATGCTCTAGTTTCAGTGAAGTTTAGAAAACTCACTTCACGCTGAAATATTTGGCCTAGCTTGGGGTTGGGTACAATTGACGGCATTGCAGGTACTGGAGCGAGTTACACAGCCTTACCCGCAACCCAAACTTGGCGAACTGCGCGATCGTCTCCCATCATAATGGTTGGAAATAAAGATTCCCAAAAGTTATTTGAGTTTCTCACTCGTTGATCAATTGCAATTGTTGAGTTGAGGTTTAAAACACATATGTCAGCTTCTATGCCTGGGCTGAGCTTGCCTATCAGATCCTCGAGGTGCAGTGCCTTAGCGGAACCTTCGGTAGCTAACCATATAAGTTGAGCTGGATGAATGGCCGCCCCTTGCAATTGAGCAACTTCATAAGCAGCGGCCATGGTGCGCAACATCGAAAAACTTGAGCCACCGCCAACATCAGATGCTAATCCCAGGCCCACCTTAGCTTTTGCCAAGCCTATTAGATTAAATAATCCAGAACCGATAAACGTATTAGAAGTGGGGCAATGCACAACTGAGGCTCCGACCTCTGCCAACTTATCTATCTCACGAGATTTTAGGTGGATGGAATGACCGTAAACACCACGTGCACCAAGCAGCCCATATTGTTCATATGTATCAAGATAATCGCGGGCGGATGGAAATAGATCTTGCACCCAAGCTATTTCTTCGGTTTGTTCGGATAAATGTGTCTGCATTAAACATTCAGGCCGCTCAGACCATAATGCGCCTAGAGCATGTAACTGCTCTGCTGTCGATGTGGGTGAAAATCTAGGTGTGATGGCATAAGTTGCCCGACCTTTGTTATGCCATCTATCAATTAACTCTTTGCTTTCGTCGTATGCCCTTTGGGCTGTATCAATCAGACCTGCTGGCGCATTACGGTCCATGCAAGTTTTGCCGCCAACCACGCGCATGCCGCGCTTGCCCGCAGTTTCAAAATAAGCATTTACTGATGACGGTGCCGTCGTACAGAAGCTGGCCATTGTAGTTGTCCCATGAGCAAGTGCTAGGTCCAAATAGCAATTGGCAACCTCACCCGCATAAGTTGGATCAGATAGGCGCATTTCTTCGGGAAAGGTATAGGAATTTAGCCAATCTATGAGCCGTTTGCCCCAGCTAGCGATAATGGCCGTCTGGGGGTAGTGAACATGTGCGTCTACGAAGCCAGGCATAATTAAATCATTGCCATAATCGGTGACATTTGCCTCAGGAAATTCTGTCAAAAGTTTTTCCCGTGATCCAACTGCCAGGATGTGGCCAGCATCAATCAAGACTGCTCCGTCGTGGCGGTGATTGGTTACTTCCTGCCAAGGACTTTGAAAGGGGTCTCCATCAAAACGTAATGTTTGACCAAGAAGTAAGTTCTGATTCATCATTATATCTTTCAAAGATTGAAACTAAGGTGCTTACCTTGTCATAGGAGTGGCAACTTCGTAAAGGCAGGTATGACGAAACTTTATGATAATCCAACCGAGTTAAGTGATATTTTGGATAACCAACGCGTGTTAGATGTGCGCGCAGCTGTTGTGAACGTGGATGTCGAAGGTTTGCATGGCTTATTAGACTTTCTTCACCCGGCTGATGTTGCCGACCTTTTGGAGCAGATCAGTGATGGACTTCGAGGACGGCTATTAGATCTGTGGAAGGGTGGAATAAACGGAGAAGTTCTTTCGGAGCTTGATGAAAGTATTCGTGAAAATATCATTGATGGACTAAATTCATCCGAGCTTGTGGATGCTGTAAGACATCTTGAGACAGATGATGTTGTTAACCTGGTAGAGGACCTGGATGAGCCCCAAAAAGAGGCCATCCTAAAGGCATTAGATGATGCGGAGAGGGTGCTTGTCGAGCAATCTCTGTCTTATCCAAACGATTCTGCCGGGAGATTGATGCAACGTGAAGTGGTTATGGCACCTGAGCATTGGAATATTGGTCAGGCCATTGATTATTTGCGGCGGCAAGGAGCATTACCAGAACAATTCTATCATATAATTTTGGTTGATCCACGTATGCGTCCAACTGGCTATGTCGCCTTAGGAAAGCTATTGGGTGCCAAACGAGCTGTATCCCTAAGAGAAGTTACTGAGCATAGCTTTCGTACCATCCCCTTTGACCAACCTGAAGGTGAGGTCGCTTATGCGTTCAATCAATATCATCTTATTTCAGCACCAGTAGTGGACTCTGATGATAGACTTGTCGGTGTAATCACTATTGATGACGCTATGGTTGTGTTGGATGAAGAGCATGAAGAGGACATTATGCGCTTGGCGGGCGTAGGTGATGGGTCACTCTCTGATCGTGTTATTGAGACCATCAAGCGCCGATTCCCTTGGTTGGCCGTCAATTTGTGTACCGCAATTATAGCTTCGCTGGTAATATCTATATTCGAAGCCACCATTACCCAAGTTATAGCACTAGCGGTTTTGATGCCTATTGTGGCTTCGATGGGTGGAAATGCGGGGACGCAATCCCTCACGGTTGCGGTCCGAGCAATCGCTACCAAGGATCTGACGACCTCGAACGTTTGGCGTGTGATCCGACGAGAAGTTTTAGTCGGGCTAGGTAACGGTATTATATTTGCAGCAATACTTTGGTTTGTCGGCTTTTTCTGGTTTGGATCTTCGACCATTGGATGGATTCTAGCCCTGGCTATGGTGGTAAACATGGTTATTGCTGGGTTTGCAGGAACGGTTATTCCAGTAATTTTAGAAAAAATGGGGGTTGATCCGGCGCTGGCAGCTGGTGCCTTTGTTACCACCGTCACAGATGTGGTTGGATTTTTCGCTTTTCTTGGATTGGCGGCGTGGGTGTTGCTATGACTTTAGAAGAACAGAAGAAGGCTGCCAGAGGGTCTGCGTTTGCTAGAAGAAAGATAGCTTTCGGTGCTCAAAATGAAGTAACCTGTGAGGTGCTCTCAGAAGTATTAGCTGCCTATCGTGGCGCTCCTTTGGCAGGATTTATGCCAATAAATACTGAAATTGACCCCCTTCCTGCCATGGTTGAGGCATCCGCCCATGGGATGGTAGGGGTCCCCGTTATTAAAGCTAGGGCTAAACCCTTGGAATTTGCAAAATGGGATCCTGAGACGGAAATGGTAGCAGGCGCCTTCAAAGTTGAAATACCCGCTTTTATTGAATGGATCGTGCCGGAAATTATCCTTGTACCCTTGGTAGCTTGGGATAAAGAGGGCGGCCGATTAGGGTATGGTGGTGGTTTTTACGACCGCACTCTTGAGCGTCTTCGTGCTCGTGGGCCAATACTGGCCATTGGCTTCGCATTTAATGCACAGGAGGATCACAACCTTCCATTAGAGCCAACAGATCAAAGCTTAGATATGATAATTACCGAAGATAGAATTTTAAAAGTTAAAGACTGATAAGACCAATGTTAGGTTCAATTTTTAGTAACTTGTGCGATGCATGATGGTACGCATGGATTATACCACATCTTGCTATATGGTCTGAGGCATCCTAAGGAATTTACATGAATATTTTGTATCTTGGTGATGTTGTGGGCCGTGCTGGACGGCAAGCGATTACGGATGAGCTACCTGGTCTTCGTGACCGTCTTAATGCTGATTTTGTAGTCGTTAATGGTGAAAATGCCACTAGCGGCATGGGGCTGTCGGGTGCGCATGCTAAGAGCATTCTTGACGCTGGAGCCAATTGCATCACCTTGGGCGATCACGCATTCGACCAAAAAGATATGCTTCAGTTTATTCAGTCTGAGCCACGAATTTTGCGACCCCTAAATTTTTCTAAATCTGCCCCTGGGCGTGGTTCAGGTCTTTTTACAGCAACACGGGGTCGTAAGGTACTAGTCACGCAAGTTTTGGGGCAGGTGTTTATGAAGCGTCCATTTGATGATCCGTTCTCAGCAATAGATGAAGTTTTGAAACGGCACCCTTTGAGTGGGCAGGCTAATGCAATTGTCGTAGATATTCATTGTGAAGCCACGTCAGAAAAAATGGCAATGGGTCATTTTTGTGACGGTAAGGCAAGCATGGTGGTAGGCAGCCACACTCATGTCCCAACTGCTGATGCACAGATTTTAAATGGTGGCACTGGGTTTCAAAGTGATGCAGGAATGTGTGGCGATTATGACTCTGTTATTGGGATGCAAAAATCCGAGCCAATACGGCGTTTTATTACAGGAATGCCAAAGGCCCGTTTTGAACCAGCGGTTGGCCCCGCAACACTGTGCGGCCTGGTTGTACAAACAGATGATGCAACAGGGCTTGCTAAATCTATACACATGATCCGATTTGGAGGCCGTTTGGAACAAAGCTCTGAGAGTTCAGTGTAGTGAAAAAAGCCGCTCCGTTTGCGTGGCTAATTTTAATTGGTACTAGCTGGGGTCTAACTGTTCCGCTTATTAAGATTTCTGTGAGTGAAGGCTATCAACCTTTTGGTTTAATCTTCTGGCAAATGGTAATAATTACTTTGGTCCTCGGTATGGTTAATTTCGCAAGGGGCCGCCGACTACTTATCAACCGAAAGGTACTATTTTTTTATTTAGTATTCGCGTTGGTGAGCACGCTAATACCGAATGCTGCATCATATAAAGCTTACACTGTATTACCTGCCGGTATTATGTCGTTACTGCTGTCGCTCATTCCAATGATGGCGTTTCCCATAGCTCTGGTTATGGGTTTGGATCAGTTTAGCTTTAAACGAATGGCTGGATTGTCACTTGGACTTTTTGCTGTTTTGTTAATTGTTGGGGTTCCAAGCGCACTGCCTGACCGTGCCATGCTGATTTTCATACCCCTCGGACTCCTTCCCAGCCTTATGTATGCATTTGAGGGGAATTTTGTTGCTCGTTTTGGTACTGGCGGGGCGGGGCCACTGCAGCTTTTGTTGGGGTCATCTATTCTAGGTTTACTTATAATGGGCCCGCTTGCTCTAGTTACGGGCCAATGGATCAACCCCATCCATAAATGGGGAAATCCTGATTATGCATTGGTAGCGTCATCATTAATACAGAGCGTTGCTTATACTCTGTATGTAATGATTGTTCGTAAATATGGACCAGTATTTTCCGTCCAAGTCAGCTATTTGGTTACAGCGTCAGGGCTTGGCTGGGCGATGTTAATACTGGGAGAAAGTTATTCTGGTCCAATTTGGTTTGCATCAGCACTAATGTTTATTGGAATTTATTTGGTTAGCCCTAATTTAAAGAAAAATGAGATTGATATCAAATAAGTACCCCGTAGGAACTTAGTCAATACATCCGGGGGTCATGGGTTGATATGTGGCGATGGCATGCTTAGAAAGCTCTGATACCTTTAAGATCAGGAGGCTTTTATGGCAGGCCATTCAAAATGGGCAAATATCCAGCATCGCAAGGGACGGCAAGACGCAGTCCGTTCCAAACTATTTTCTAAATTGGCAAAAGAGATTACGGTAGCTGCAAAAATGGGAGACCCCGATCCCGAAAAAAACCCACGACTGCGGCTAGCGGTAAAAGAGGCGAAGTCGGTTTCGGTTCCTAAAGATGTAATAGAACGTGCCATTAAAAAATCTCAGGGTGGCGATGCAGAGTCTTATGATGAAATTCGTTATGAAGGATATGGTCCAGGTGGTGTAGCCGTCATTGTTGAAGCCATGACAGATAATCGCAATCGGACTGCATCGACCGTACGTAGCACTTTCACAAAATGTGGAGGTAACTTGGGAGAGACGGGGTCTGTGTCCTTCATGTTTGACCGTAAGGGGCAGATACTTTTCTCAGCAGCGGTGGGTGATGAAGACACCGTCATGATGGCCGCGCTGGAAGCCGGTGCTGAAGACGTAGAAACTAGTGAAGAAGGTCACGCAATTTTTTGTGCTGATACTGATTTAAATGAGGTTTCAAATGTCTTGGAGGCTACCTTAGGAGAGTCTGAAAGTACTAAACTGATCTGGAAGCCACAAACTACGACGGAGCTGGATCTAGAAGGTATGGAAAAGCTCATGAAGCTAATTGAGACTTTAGAGGACGACGATGACATCCAGCGTGTCACGGCAAACTTTGAAGTCAGCGATGAAGTAATGGCGTCAATTTAATTTGATAAACGTTAACTTGTAGACTTCTACTTCGTAATTTATCTTTGTTAAATATTTACTCGGTCGCTATCTTTGTAACTGGTCTGACAATTTGAAAGGATCCGTCCATATAGGCTAAAGGCCTGGTTCCTCTGTGAGTTATGGCGGTAACGTTACCAATACAAATATCATGACTACCATGGCTGATAATCTTTTCTAAGGCGCACTCAAAAGCAGTTGCCCCGTCGAGTATTGCTCCAGATGGGCCATCAACGCACTTAATTGCGCCAAACCTATCGGGTTGTTCTTCATCAAAACGACCGGCAAAACGTTCGGCCAGTTCACCTGCTCCTTCAGGTAGAATATTAACACAATAAACTCTATTTTCATTAACAGCCAAAGCTATTCGGCTATCTGATCGCAGGCAAATCAAAACTGAGGGCGGGTCTGCTGACAGCGACGAAAATGCACTTACTGTGGCGCCAGCTGCCCCGTTTTTGCCTTTGGTAGTAACGACAGTCACGGACTGGGCTACGTGACGCATGGCTTCAGTAAATAGCTTGCGATCAACCATATACGTGTCCTTTTATGGCGCTTTAACTTTTCTAAAGTAACCCTTTTGTTAAGGTTTTAACGAAAAAAGAGGATACGATCTTTTGAAATGTAGCAGCATACTTAATTATAAATTAATTTATT
>ENA-OQVM01000114-OQVM01000114.1-marine-metagenome-genome-assembly--contig:-NODE-114-length-125787-cov-5.324230_pt1 | contig 125787 bp, 131 predicted proteins | sample MGYA00237776_ERZ505498 | MGnify/ENA primary metagenome ERZ505498 (study PRJEB26159, sample SAMN06265151) | marine metagenome | isolation source: Helgoland LTER site | place: Germany:Helgoland, sampling... | reverse complement strand
CCTCATCGATTAGCTCAATAGGATCTCTACCCTCTCGATCGAGCTTATTAATGAAGGTTACGATAGGCGTATCACGCAATCGACAAACCTCCATCAGCTTAATCGTACGAGTCTCTACACCCTTGGCACAGTCAATCACCATCAATGCTGAATCAACTGCCGTTAAGGTGCGATAGGTGTCTTCTGAGAAGTCTTCATGTCCAGGTGTATCCAATAGATTGACGATGCAATCCTTATAGGGAAACTGCATGACTGAACTGGTCACAGAGATACCACGCTGCTGCTCAAGCGCCATCCAATCAGAGGTTGCGTGACGTGCCGCCTTACGCCCTTTCACTGTTCCCGCTAGCTGAATAGCACCACCATATAACAATAACTTTTCAGTAATGGTGGTTTTTCCAGCATCTGGGTGACTAATAATGGCAAAGGTACGCCGTCTTTTGGTTTGTTCTAGATGCTCACTCATATTTTATCAATCGCTTAAATTAGCGCTTCCTCACTCAACTCAAGCGCGAATAACAAAGCGTCTTCACGTCCAGTAACACTAGGATAGTAGTCTTTGCGACAACCAATTTCGTTAAAACCTTCAGACTCATACAGCTCAATAGCCGCTATATTTGAAGGGCGTACTTCTAAAAAAACACTCTTGGTTTTACTTGCACGTGCTTGCGCAAGAATGAAGTGCAGCATGGCCCGGCCATAACCATGGCCTTGTAGTTTGGGTTGGACACAGATATTGAGGATATGACTCTCATCGACAACGTGTTGCAGTACCGAGTATCCAATAACTTCACCCTGTAACTCCATCACCCAGCTTGGGTAGCCGACCGATAGACAGTCTCTGAAGATAGTCTCACTCCAAGGAAATACATAGGCAGCGTCTTCAATTTGCTTGACTGCGACCAAGTCATGCTCAGTCATATTTCGAAAAGAATAAGCTTTTTCTGATACTAATTCGTCCATGCCTGAAGGTCTTACTCGCTGAGTATTTGCTGTCGAGCGAGTTGTAGGTCTTCCCAAGCTTTACGCTTTTCACGTGGTGCTCGCAATAAATAGGCCGGATGATAGCTCGCAACCATCGGAATATTGAGGTCTGGATGATGCCATATTTTAGCACGCAGCTTTGCCATCGGCTGATCGCTCTGCAAGACCGTTTGTGCTGCAACTCGACCGAGCAATAGAATGATTTTAGGTTGAATCAGTTCTATTTGTCGCTGCAAATACGGCGGACAGGATTGTAGCTCAGCCTTTTTAGGTTCACGATTGTTGGGTAAGCGGCACTTAAGGACATTAGTGATATACACCTCTTCACGTGCCAGACCTATGGCGCGCAACATTTGGTTTAAAAGCTGTCCTGAAGCTGCTAAAAACGGCTCCCCCTCATTCTCTTCATCAGCACCCGGGGCTTCGCCAATAATCATCCAAGTGGCTTTCTCATGACCAACACCAAACACAGTTCGTTTACGCGTTTTATGCAAATCACAGGCCACACACTGACTAACCTCGGTAGCAAGTTGCTCAAGATCAAACTGTGAAAGATCTTTTATAGCTACAGGCTTATTTTCCAGCTCGGCTTTAACCACATCTGATGCGACTAAAGACGGTTTCTCTGGGATAGGGTCAACCTTCAGAGCTGCATCTAATTCTGCTCTAGCTGCTTGCTTACCCGTAGACAGCTTAGTAGGCGTAATAGAAGCTGGATCAGTCAGGCTAGCGTCACCGGCGGCACTAGACGCTACTTGCATAGCGCTTGATGATGGTTGTCCGCGCAAGCGCCATTGCTTTATCGATAAAGCTTTTAGATAAGCATTGCGGCGCTCAGCATTCATCTCAAGTGTAGTAAATTAAACTTGGCTAAGTTGTGGATGAGCACGTTCAGCGGCAGCACTCAGTTTATTCAGTGAGTTTAAATAGGCTTTAGCTGAAGCAATGACGATATCGACATCTGCACCACTACCATTAACGATTGAGCCATCACGTTCAAGCCGCACAGTAACCTCACCCTGCGCATCTGTTCCGCTGGTAATACTATTCACAGAATAAAGTTGCAATATAGCCTTACTTTTAGCGATCACTTCAATTGCTTTAAACGCAGCATCGACTGGACCACCACCATCAGAAGAAGCCGTAAACTCCTCGCCATCAAGTGACAAGACAATCTCGGCATTGGGTATTTCACCGGTGTGTGAGCATACATTCAAGGAGACTAACTTAAACTTCTCCTCACTAGCACCATCTCCACCTGCAACTAATGCAAATAAATCCTCATCAAAGATTTCATGCTTCTTATCGGCTAGATCTTTGAATGCAGCGAAAGCACTGTTCAATTCACTCTCTGATTTAAAAGATACATCTAGTGCTTCTAAGCGTGAACGAAATGCATTACGGCCCGAGTGCTTACCTAAGACGATTCGATTCTCAGCCCAGCCGACATCTTCAGCCCGCATAATTTCATAGGTTTCACGCGCCTTAAGCACACCATCTTGGTGAATACCTGATTCATGCGCAAAGGCATTTGCACCAACAATTGCTTTATTAGGCTGCACTGGAAAACCTGTAATGCTTGAGACTAAACGAGATGCTGGGACTATTTGAGTGGTATCCAATCGACTATTACAGCTGAACACGTCCTGACGTGTTTGCACAGTCATGACCACTTCCTCTAGAGCAGCGTTACCAGCGCGCTCACCCAGTCCATTAATCGTACATTCAACTTGGCGTGCACCCTGCAATACGGCCGATAGTGAGTTAGCTACTGCTAGGCCCAAATCGTTATGACAATGCACTGAGAATATCGCCTTATCTGAATTTGGAATATTTTCTATTAAACGCCCAACCAAAGAACCAAACTGATGCGGTAGGTTATAGCCGACCGTATCCGGGATATTAATAGTCGTCGCACCCGCATTAATCACTTGCTCAATGATGCGGCAAAGGAAGTCGAATTCTGAACGGCCTGCATCTTCAGGCGAGAACTCAACATCATCGGTAAAACCACGTGCACGCTTAACTGCCGCAACGGCCTGTTCAACGACCGCATCTGGCTGCATACGTAGCTTATGCTCCATATGAATCGGCGAGGTCGCAATAAAGGTATGGATCCGACTCGACTTAGCTGGTTTTAAGGCTTCTCCTGCGCGATCAATATCACGGTCTAATGCTCGCGCTAAACCACATACAGTACTGTCTTTAACTGCCTGCGCGACTGCTTTAACACTCTCGAAGTCCCCTGGGCTTGCGATTGGAAAGCCGGCCTCAATAACGTCAACATGCATACGCTCTAAACATTTTGCGATATGCAGTTTTTCCTCTGTCGTCATAGACGCACCCGGACTCTGCTCGCCATCGCGCAAAGTTGTATCAAATATAATTAAATGATCGTTGCTACTCATTTCGCTCATACTCCAACTGTCACCAAAATTTAACGGGAAACCGTCTTCTGGTCGCTATTTTATTACTAATACGGATATTACTGAAGGGACACGTTTAGCCTCGTCAGGACAGAATCGGCCGCTACAGCGGCAGTCGAAACAGGCGTAGGACTAGTGCGGCAGCAGGAAGCTGCGGTGCACTGAATAGAACATTGTAAATAATTGTACGCATAAGTTGACTATAACCATTTCCCCTACTGCTGCCAATGCCTATTTAACTGGGTCCAGGTAGAACAAAGCCTATTTATTATTTTTAGGTGCTTTTGCACCCTGACTACGGCCTCGTTTACGATACATCCGCAGAAGATGTATCAGAGGAGCCGATAAGGCATAGAGCAGGAACACTGCAAACATGAGTTTGGGTGGATCCATTGCCGCCAAGATAAAGAGGCCAACCACCGCAAGCACGGTAATCGTTGGGACCTTATTTTTAAGTGCTAAATCTTTAAAGCTGTAAAAACTCAGTCGCGACACCATCAAGCCACCACCAATCACGGTAACAAATAGGGCTATCAACCATAACTCACCACCGGTATGGCCTAAATCGTGACTAGTCCAGATAAAGCCCACCAATAAACCAGCGGCCGCTGGACTTGGCAATCCTTGGAAATAACGTCGATCTAAGTCACTGTTTATAGAGTTAAAGCGTGCCAGTCGCAAAGCAGCGCAGGCGGTATAGAAAAATGCTCCCAACCAACCTAAGCGTTGCAACATCCAGCCCTCATAGACGCCATGCTGTAAGGACCATTCAAACATAATCAGGGCCGGTGCCAAGCCGAAAGAAACCATATCAGAAAGGCTATCGTATTCTTTACCAAACTCAGAGGCAGTATTGGTCATACGGGCGACTCGCCCGTCTAAACCATCAAGAACCATAGCAATAAAAATCGCTATACAGGCTGGCTCAAAGTGTCCCATTTGTGCCGAAATAATCGCATAAAAGCCTGCAAATAAGGCACCCGTAGTCAGCAGATTAGGTAGTAAATATATTCCTTTTCTCGAATTCATCATCTAACCATGTTTTAGTTTTGCAAGCATCGTACGGCCCGCCAAGATTTTATCACCCGGCTTGACTGTCGCTTGTGCATTTTTGGGCATATAAACCCTCACTTCGCAGCCAATGGCGGCGAAACCACAACGCTGACCTTGACCAATTCTTTCCCCCGGCTGGATAGAAACAATGGCCCTATGATGTAGTGAGTGTAAATCCAAGGTGAAGACGACATCATCCTGCTCATCAGTACGCAGCCATACAGCTAGTATATATCGTCCATTTTCTGGGTCACGCAACCAAAGTTGTTCAATCTTACCTTCGATAGGACTGTGAATATTAAACTCCCCAAGAGATGACTGTGCAATGGTACAAACCAAACTTGGACGCTGTAAAAAAGGATCAACACTGGATTCAAGCGCTGTTATACGGCCATCCACCGCTGACACTATGGCCAAAGGTTCTGCCGGAATAACTCGTCTAAAATCTCTCAGTAATAAAACGAAAACACCCCACAAAACCCAACCCACCCATAAAATGGTAGAGCTGGATATTTGCAGGGTGCTGAGTATGAGCGTCGCAAGAATAAATACCGTACGAAACTCATGCGCAATACGCATCGCTTGATGATGCGCCTAACGCTACTTAATTTTTCGACTTGTCCACGAGCTGATTGGACTGAATCCATGGCATCATGCTGCGAAGTTTAGTGCCCACTTCTTCAATCGGATGCGCTTTACCAATACGACGCATCGCCTTAAGGTTTGCTGCACCAGCTTGATTCTCAAGAATGAAATCACGTGCGAATTCACCGTTTTGAATCTCTTTCAAGATCTTCGCCATTTCTTTCTTGGTTTCTTCTGTGATCACGCGTGAGCCACGGGTAAAGTCACCGTATTCTGCTGTATTTGAAATCGAGTAACGCATATTAGCGATACCGCCTTCGTACATCAGGTCGACGATTAACTTCAACTCATGTAGACATTCGAAATAGGCCATTTCCGGAGCGTAACCTGCTTCAGTCAAGGTCTCAAAGCCAGCTTGTACTAGTGCAGTGGCACCACCACAAAGCACTGCTTGCTCACCAAATAGATCGGTCTCAGTCTCTTCTTTGAATGAAGTCTCGATAACACCAGCACGACCACCACCATTTGCAGAGGCATAAGACAGCGCAATCTTCTGGGCACTGCCAGAGGCATCTTGAAATACTGCGATCAAACTAGGTACACCGCCGCCTTGCGTGTAGGTAGAGCGCACTAAGTGACCCGGACCTTTCGGTGCGATCATAATGACGTCTAAATCAGTACGTGGCACGATCTGCTCAAAGTGAACATTGAAACCATGAGCAAACGCCATTGCTGCGCCTTGCTTAATATTTGGCTCGATTTGATCTCTGTAAAGTGCTGCCTGATGCTCATCTGGGGCCAAAATCATGACCACATCTGAGTTCTTTACAGCATCTTCAATAGATTGCACTTCAAGACCAGCAGCACTTGCTTTAGCTGCAGAACTAGAGCCTTCGCGCAAACCAACAATCACTGATACACCAGATTCTTTTAGATTATTCGCATGGGCATGCCCCTGAGAACCATAACCAATAACAGAAACTGTCTTGCCCTTAATAATCGAAAGATCAGCATCCTTATCGTAAAAAACTTTCATACAAACTCCTATCCCATTTTCTATGTGGGGATTTATAAACGAAGCACTGAAGAACCGGCGTTAATTCCCACCGTACCCGACCGCACAACCTCGATAACGTTAAACTGGGCCAGTGTTTTTATTGCTTCATCCAACTCTGGCCCAGAGCTAGTAATTTCTAGGGTTATGCAACCCTCAGTTTGATCTAAAGTAACTGCATTCATTTCTTTCATGCAGGCCTCTAGTTCGGCTTTCTGACTTTCAGTTGGTGATAACTTCAGCAATAAAATCTCTCGCTCAAAATACTCACCATCTGCAAGTTTAACTAATTTCACAACATCCACTAGCTTATGTAGCTGCTTTGTAATTTGATTAATTACAGCGTCATCACCACAGGTTACTACCGTGATGCGCGACATAGTCGGATCATCAGTCGGCGCTACTGTTAGTGAATCAATATTGTAAGCACGCGCAGAAAAAAGGCCGGATACTCTAGATAGAGCACCTGCTTCATTCTCTAATAAAATCGAAATAATATGACGCATATAATTTTACAAAAGCCCTTTACTTGGATAGTTTCAGCTGAATAAGCCACCCGCCTCAGTCAACCTGAGCCCGTAGTGCTAGCTACCTATCTTCAATTCAAATTCATCGCTGAATAACATTGCTATAGGCCTTTTTCGGCTTACTTCTTCTTAATTAAAAACTGATACTTATCGCCATCTTCAGTTGTTTCTAGCAGTTCATTACCAGTCTGCTTTGAGAACGCTTCAAAATCTTTAATAGCGCCGGGGTCTGTCGCGATAATACGTAATACTTGACCACTATCTAGTGATGCTAATGCTTTCTTCGCACGTAAAATTGGAAGTGGGCAATTTAAGCCACACGCGTCTAACTCTTGATCAAAATCTGCCACAGAAAAATCCTCCGCGAATCTCGCTAATTATTATGGGTATTAAGGTTAATCTAAAAAATAGCCACCATTATCGATAGCTAATAAGGCACCGTTAACCGCAAATCACCTGCGATCAACCGAGCTGAATATTAGAGAATATTAAAATTATGATTTAGCGTCTAAAGAGTGTCAAGGAAAGTACTCTATTTAGACGTTTTAGAATAAGCTTTTCCCTTCTATTCCAAATTAAGCGAAGATAGTCAAAGAGACTTCGCAGGCTATATGTTCCATATCACTCTAGGAGCTAGCTGCCCTTAAATATCTATATACACGCTAAACAGGTAAAATGACTCGATTCTGGTCCCCGCTAAAACATGTCAGTCTAGGCTTATTACTCGGTATGCTGCTAGCACACTCAGTATTAGCCGATAATCCTCAGGATTATGGCATGAACTTACCCAATATCGGCGATCCAGCTAGCGAGGTCCTCAGTATTGGCCAGGAAGCCGAGCTCGGCAAGGTCTTATTAGCGCAGATTAACCGTCGCTTGCCCATCTCTACTGACCCAGAATTACGTAATTATATGCAGTCATTAGGCACACGCCTGATTTCAAGCAGTCTGAATTCGAACTTTCCATACTACTTTCGTTTGGTGTTTGACCCACGAATCAATGCCTTCGCCATGCCTGGGGGCATTATTGTCATCAATAGTGGTCTGCTCCTACTTACTAATTCCGAGTCTGAGCTTGCAAGTGTAGTCGCCCACGAGATCGCTCACGTCTCGCAACGCCATATTGCACGACGATTTTCACGTCAAAAACGACTCAGCATACTGAATGCGATTGCTATGCTCGGCACCGTGGTTGCGGCTATCTATAGTCCTGATGCCGCAACCGCGACGGCTGCAGCCACCATGGGCGGTATACGAAATTCCGAGATGGCCTATAGCCGCGACTATGAGCGCGAAGCAGATCGTATCGGTATGAACCTCTTAGCTAGCGCCCAATTAGATCCTTACGGCATGCCGCGCTTTTTCGATAAGCTAAATAGCCACTCACAAATCAATCAGAACCAACCTCCTGAATTTCTAAGCTCACACCCACTCACTCTATCGCGTATTAGTGACTCTAAGACCCGAGCTAGACAATATAAGCAACAGCAGTACTCAGAAAATATAGTGCAATATCGCTACGCTCGCGCACGTGCACAGGCCATTTCAAGCTCTCCTGGTAAGTTAATTACGCACTACCAGACGATCATCAAAGAAGATCTCAGCAATATTGATCGTTATATCTATGCCTTAGCACTGAGCCGTGCAGGTAATAACCGCCTGGCCCTCAGCCATCTGAATGCTATTAAGACGACACGCTATGAAGAATTCCCAGTTTCTATCGCACTTGCTCAGGTTAATATCGCAGGCGGTAATAGTACCGAGGCGATTACTCTACTCAAGGATCTAGAGCGACTTTATCCTTACAATGAAGCAGTTACACTCTACCTAGCAACCGCCTTATTAGAAGAGAAGCGACCATTAGAGGCACTCGATACGTTAGATGACTTTGGCATTACTTTCAGCAGTAACCCAGCACTAGAACGACTACGTGCACAAGCTGCCGAGCTTGCAGGTCAACCTTGGCGTAGCCATGAGTCCTTAGCTGACTATAACTTGATGCATGCGCGTTACAGTAAGGCCATAGAGCACTTAATATTAGCTGAACGCCAACTTGGAATAGACCAGCACAGCCGAGAACGAATCAAGTCAAAGAAGATCGAAATTAAAGAATTTCGCAAGAAACATAACTTACGCTAAAACCAACCAAGATTTAGGGCACTTCTAGACAACTCTTCTGTCTCATAAGTATTATGCTTATACGCCGAAATGGTCACTTAACATACGGCGAGCAAGTCTCTAAAATAGACCTATAGAACATAAACTCAGACCAGTAGGACAATATGGAAATCACACGACGTAAAGCAATCAAAGGCGCATCACTAGCGGCTTTAGCCCTGTCATCAAGTGGCTTAATGAAGGCGGCCTTAGCCAACGCCACTGCCTTTGATTCCACCGATTACAGCGAGTCACTCGAATTATTCCTCGGTGACAACGAGCTTAGTGCTGGCGATATCAAAATTAAGGCGCCAGAGGTAGCTGCAAATGGTGCTACAGTCCCAATTGAGATTACAAGTAGCATTGAGGACACGCAAAGCATCAGCATCTTCGTTGAAAATAACCCACGCCCTTATATCGCAACCTTCCACATCAACCCACGTATTGAAGCAACTGTTTCACTCCGTGTGAAGATGCGTGAAACCTCAAACATTGTCGCCATCGTGAAGACCGATGCAGGGCATTTTGTTGCTAAACAGTCAGTTAAGGTTACAGCTGGCGGTTGCGTTTAATCGAAAAAGGACTAAAGAAAATGGCCAAAAAAATTAAAATCAGGGCGAGCCTGAAAAACGATGTCACTACGGTTAAAGCGATAATGACTCACCCAATGGAAACCGGTTCACGCAAAGACAAAGAAAGTGGTGAGCTGATTCCTGCACACTACATTCAAGCCGTTATAGTCAGCCTTAATGGCGAGCAAGTATTTAATGCCGACTGGGGTACTGGTGTCTCTAAGAACCCATACCTTTCAATCAAGATCAAAGGTGGCGCTGTTGGCGACAATGTCGCGCTAACCTGGAAAGACAATCTAGGTGAGAGTGAGGCTGCTGAAACTAAGATCAAAGCGAAGTAAATCTTTACTAAACGGTCTACAAAACCTCTTATAGGCCGTTTAACTCCAATCTACATAGGCATCCCCTGCCCTACTCCATCCAGTTACCCTGCTTTATAGGGTTGAATCGATCACCTTATAGCCACGCGCTCTAACGGTTTCCTTCCTATTCTCAAAATAGAATCAGAAAACTATCGCAGATAGGCTGAACCCGTCGCAATGTTTGAGTGGTAGATGATTATCATACAAAGAGAAGCTGTAAGACGGCAGACCTGCCTTCTACATCGTTCACCGCAAGGGGAATGAATCACGGTGCTTATGAGCTCGTTATAACTTATATAACGAGGCCTAGAAAAAATGGTGGGTCGTGAGCGACTCGAACGCTCGACCTACTAGTTAAAAGCCAGCTGCTCTACCAACTGAGCTAACGACCCATTTTTTAGCTTGAGAACTACCGTTTATAGGTACGTACGCCCAAGTACTAGAGGGCGCACATTATTACCTATAACGAACTTTTTGCAAAGCAAAAAAGAAAGTTTTTATGCTTCTTTGTAGAAAGGATTAATCAACTCGTTTAAACCATTTTTAACGGCGGTACCAAAGGTGCATTCATCCATCATGTGATACTGCACTTTCATAGTCAGCGCACTACCAAAGATAATCATACCTAGAACCAAGGCAGAACCGAAAGCTAAGGTTGATAAACCGGTTACACCTTGACCAATAGTGCAACCAAATGACAATACGCCACCAAAGCCCATCAGAACTGCACCACCCATATTAGAGATCATTTCTGACTTGTTGCTGAAAGTCTCTACGCGGAAAGTGCCTGATGCGATGGCATATAAGAAAGAACCCAAGATCATGCCGAAAGTCACGGCGATGGCAAAGTCGATCTCAGAACCAGTGAAAGTCATTAGATAACTAATGGTATTACCGGTAGGGCCAATAAATGTAAGTCCCGCTGGAGCGATTGGATCAAAATCATCCTGGCCGAGATGACCTGTGATGTACCAAGCCAAAATAACCAAACCACCGATAACAACACCAGCTAGGATGTTATCAAAACTGGTTCTAAATTCTTCATGTTTAACGGCATAAATAATACAACCTAATCCCAACACCAACGCAACAATCATTTGTAATGCAGCATCGTGCGTTAAACCAAAGATTGCAGCTATAGCATGATCAAAGCCCTGCCCAGCCATCCCAGCCGCTTCCAAATCAATCACTGGCTTCGCTAAATAATCAATTCGAATGTAGGCGAATAAACCACGCATAGTCATGTATGCGGTGATACCAAAGATCAAAACAACCACTACTGATTTTAGATTACCGCCACCAATACGCACTAGGTTTCGTTGGCCACAACCGGCTGCCAAGGTCATACCGATACCAAATAGGAATCCACCGAGTGCATAACTTAGATAAGTAAAGTTACTAGCGAGATACATGGTTGAGTCAAGATCGATATAACCGTTAGTGCGCAGGTACGTGGTGCCAATCATGGCGACACCAATAGCGAACAACCAGGCACTCATACGACCACGGGAGCCTATATTTACGATGTCACTGACAGCACCCATGGTGCAAAAATTAGTTTTAGCTGCAATCGCACCAAACACGATCGCAAGTAAAAATCCGTATAGGGCAATTTGTTGTAAGTGTGTTAACTCTTCCATGCGGTAACCTTGAAATTTTCGTTAGCGAGCAAGTATAGCAGCACTCGATTTTTTCTTAAATGTGAACATCTATCGAACATCGAGGATCGCTTCCAAAACAAGCGCTGATAAACGTCGACAAGATCATGAGCTAGCCCGATAAAAATCACCCGTGAACACAGCATACCCCCCTCCATTACTATTGCACCTAAATAGTGCATTAGTGGAAATAAAGAAATGCACCAAAATAAACCACATAAACCTTAAGGTTAATTTCATTGATTTATTGATAAAAGTCACAAGAGTCTATTTAGAATCGATCTAATTGATAATGGTATGGATAGATTTGAAGAGAAAGCTATTTAAATGGTTCATTTTTTGTAATTAGATTCGATTTTCATGTGTTAATGGGTGGTTTAAGGGAAAATCAGCATAAAGGTTATTTAAATATACTATATCAAAACTATGGATACGCACTAATTTGGTGCAATCTTCCGTCTATCCCCTATCCTCTAGGATAAAGGTAGCTGATAACGCGTTGGATCCGGCAGTTTAGCCTCGTTAAACCCTTCTCGACGCAAACGACAAGAATCACAACGACCACAGGCAAGTCCATTAGCATCGGCCTGATAACAGGAAACAGTTTCGGCATAATCCAGCCCTAATTGCTGCCCCCGCTGAATTATTCTAGCTTTGCTCCAACTAATCAGTGGACTATGTAATGTGATATGACGCCCTTCAACCGCTTCTTTGGTCGCTAAATTAGCCATATCCTGAAAGGCTGCCATAAATTCTGGACGGCAATCAGGGTAGCCCGAATAATCAACCGCGTTAACGCCGGTAAAGATATGTCTAGCAGCAAGTACTTCTGCCCAACCCATAGCGACAGATAGAAAGATTGTGTTACGTGCAGGCACATAGGTCGGCGGTATACCTGGTTTTTCAGCCTCTGGTACCGGCAACTCATGATTAGTCAGGGCAGAGCTATGAAATAGACTAAGATCTAGGTTAAAGATTCGGTGCTCCAACACACCGGCTTGCTCAGCTATCCTACTCGCCGCATTAAGCTCAGCTGAGTGCCTCTGACCATAACGAAAACTTAAGGCATAACATTGATAGCCTTGCTCTTGCGCAATAGCCAATGCCGTTATTGAATCAAGGCCACCTGACAACAGAACGACTGCTTTTTCACCAAGCGCAGTCATAAGCACTCCCTAGCAACATCATCGACCAGCCTCATCACCCCATAACACCTTATGTAATTGTAGTTGAAAGCGAACGTTTAATTGATCACGCAAGATCCAATCAGCAAGCACGGTAGGAGACAATTCATCTTGGCTAGGAGATAACAGCACTTCACACAGCTGTTCGAGTTTATGCTCGAGAATTTGTGCCTTACACCATTCGTAGTCTGACTCATTACAAATGACAAATTTGATTTGATCATTAGTAGTTAGGTATTTGAGATTAGACCAAAGATTCTTATCACTCTCACCCGAGGCTGGAGTCTTCAAGTCCATCACTTTCATCACTCGTTTATCGACCGCAGCAATATCTATGGCGCCACTGGTTTCTAAAGACACCTCATAACCTAACTGACAAAGCGCTGTTAATAATGGAATACAGCTTGGTTGAGCTAGAGGCTCGCCACCTGTGACGGTGACATGCTTAGCCGAATTGGCCGTGACTTGGGTCACCACTTCATCAAGGGTCATCCAGTCACCACCAGAGAAGGCGTAACTGGTATCACAGTAATGACAGCGCAACGGACAGCCCGTTAAACGCACAAATGTAGTCGGTAGACCTACCGTTCGAGTTTCACCTTGCAGCGAGAAGAAGATTTCACTGATGCGGAGCCTGATAACTTCAACAACCACTAACGTTACCTGCCTTCGCGTTCTAACCGTTCTAAACGCTGCTGTGCTAAGCCTGCAACAGTACTATCAGGCAGTTCAGATCGTAGCTGCGTTAAGATTTCACGACTTTCTTTCCAGCGGCCTAATTCATAGAAGGTATACCCCACTTTCAGACGCGCATCAGACACCTTACTACTCAGAGGATAGTCTTCGATCACCTTAGTAAACTCAATCAATGCTTGATCGTATTGTTTTCTGGCATAGACTGCTTCCGCCAACCAATATTGTGCATTAGCAGTATATTTACTATTCGGATAACCACTCAGAAACTGTTGGAAAGCTTCAATAGACTCAGCATAACGTCCTTGTTTCAACAACAAGAAAGCATCACGGTAGGCGTTGGTGGTTTCACTAGAATCTTGCGTCTCCCGCATGACACTGGCCGCTACTTTTGACCCTGATATGGCTTTATCGCTATTTTCAATCACGTCTTGCTGCTGCTCAGCTGTTGCCTTATCTATATTTTCTTTGTCTACAGACTGCTCAACAACTTGTTCCTGCTGCTTCACCACAACTGCGCCATCTATTGCCACTTCAGCATCAACACCCTGTGATATTTGTTTCTCCGCATTCGCAACTGGCTCTATCGTGCTGACAGCCTCTTGCTTGGTTCCATCTTGAACCACTGCTGGGCTAACTTGATCATCGCTTCTTACTGACAACTCAGACTGCTCAGCATCACTTTCAGTCATATGACCTGATGTTTTCACCTGCTCATTACTTAAGGTTGAATCTGGGCCAACCACGGAGGCCCAATCAACAGACATAGGAGTTTTAGATTCCGAAGAAGAGAATACCGAATTACTGTTATTAGAATTTGTTACTGGAGGATTACGCGGGGCTTGCACCACCCCTGAATTCGTACCACTCTGGCGATCTTCCAGCTTGGATAACTGACGCCGTAGACGTTGGTTAGATTCACGCAAATCTTGTAATTCACGCTCCATGTTCTGCAGTCGTCTTTGTATAAGATGTAAGCCCGCACTGAGGTCCACCTTACTTTGCTGCTCAATCTGCTGCTGCAATAACCGCACTTCCACCTGAAGAGCATCAACTTGTGCTTGTGTCGCTTTTGGCGCTGCATGTGCAATAGAAACAAACAAGCCCATGCCTAGCAGGAAGACATACAATATCGATTTAATTTGATCTGGCATCGTTGAAACCATCACTTAATATACAATCTCTGCACGACGATTTTTTTGTAATGAAGCTTCATCTGACCCGAGAACTGCCGGACGCTCTTCACCAAAACTAACAATCTCAATCTGCCCTGGCTGCGCCCCTTCTAAGATCAATAAGTCACGCACTGTCTTCGCTCTAGATTCACCGAGTGCTAAATTATATTCTCGTGTTCCACGCTCATCAGCATGGCCTTCCAGTCGTAACATCCGGTTCTCATTGACACTCAGATATTGGCCATGGCTACGCACTGCATCTAAAGAGTCTTGATTCACTTCAGCACTATCATATTCAAAATAAATAATACGCACAGAGAGTGGGTTTGCTGGATCATCAAGCGCGTCTAACATGACGCCCTGCTGATCTTCGATCCCGACAGATGAAGACTCAGAATCTAAGGCCCGAGAACTAGATGAAGCCCCTGAAGCATTCGCCTCAGTATCATTAGGTTTTACTTGATTACCGCTACAGGCAACCAAAAACCCAGCGATCAATAAGGGAAATAAATAACGAAAATGTTTCATATCCATACCTCAGTCTAAATGCTCAATCAAAATACCAAATTTATCGAAAAGGCGACCAAGTCGGCTCTCGCACTTTTCCAGCTTGCAACCGAAATTGCTGCTGCACTCGACCATCGGCACTAACAGCTGACAGTATCGTGCTACCGCTGCGGCGTGTCGAGAATATTATCATGCTGCCATTAGGCGCAAAACTAGGTGCTTCATCCAAACCACCGTCAGTAATCACATGAAAACTATCATTACGCAGATTTAAAACGCCGATTCGATAGCCTTGACCATTATTATGCACCATCGCTAGCAGTTCGCCATTTGGCGATAATGCTGCAGCTGCATTATATCGGCCATTAAAACTAATACGTTCTGCCTTGCCACCAGACAAGGAAAGCCTATAAATCTGCGGGCTACCCGAGCGATTAGAAGTGAAATAGATAGAATCACCATCTGCACTCCAGGTTGGCTCTGTATCGATGCCATAGTGACTCGTTACTTGTCGTTTCTTGCCACTTTGCAGATCTAAAATATAGATATTAGGGTCACCATCTTGTGACAGCGTCAATGCTAGTTGCTGATCATTTGGTGACCAAGCGGGTGCGCTATTTAGCCCAGGGGCAGAAGAAACCTTTTCGCGCTTACCACTGGCCATATCCTGAATAAAGATCTCAGAACGCTCATTTTCAAACGAAACATAGGCGAGCTTACTACCGTTACTAGACCAAACCGGTGACATTAATTGCTTATTCGACATAAATACAGAACGTGGATTATGCCCATCGGCATCTGCCACCCGCAGGATATATTGCTTCTCTTTACCTATCCCCATCTCAGTAATATAAGCAATACGTGTACTAAAAGCGCCACGCATCCCGATTAGACTTTTAAAGACGACGTCCGATATCTTATGTGCCACTCGTCGTAACGACTGGCTATTACTGTTTACTGTATGAGCTAAAGAACGTTTATTACGGACTAGATCATACAAAAAGAACTCAACTCGAAATTGATCTGCTGATATTGACTGCGTACTCACAACCAATAAGGCTTCGATACCATTATCACGCCATTGCTGATACTCAACTTGTTTCTTATTGATCAAACCATCAGGGTAACGTTCACGCTCAACCACACCCAATAAACCACTATGATGTAGGTCTGCACTGATGACTTGAGTAATTAAACGAGTTTGCGAACTACTGTCACTAGATATAGCCGTTACTGCGATTGGCAAAGCCGACTCAACACCCTGAGAAATTTCAATCTCTAACAACGCAAACGCTGGCTGCATCATCATGCATACTATAAAACCAATACTTAACAACAAGCTACGCACAATCAACTTCCTCACTGTGGCTCAAATTTAAATTTCAATTCACGATCAAACAAGGCTGGATCGGCTGGTATCGGCAGTGGATCCGACTTCCATACTGCTTCTTCAACCGAACGCTTTAGCTGATCATCACCACCTCGGCATTCCAGCACCTTCACCTGTTGAATGAAACCGGATGGATTTTGTATTACATAAACATAACAACTAAATGTCTCAGCACTAGCCCCAATCGGTTTTCTCCAACGATTCTGAACTTTTGCAGTAATTGCAGCAATATATTGCACCAACATCGATTGTAGCTGTCGTTGTCTAGCCGCTTGCCGCACCTTTTCTTCCTGCTCTCGCAACCGGGCTTGTGCTTCTTTACGCTTACGCTCTTCCAGCGCTTTCATTTCAGCTTCTTCCTGCTCTAAGACGGCTTTCAATCGTCTTTGTTCCGCCTCCGCTTCAGCTTTTCTTTGTGCTTTTTCTTGGGCTTTCAGCTTAGCCGCTAACTGCTTTGCCTTTTTTTCAGCCTTAAGTTTCTCTTGCTCAGCCTTTTGTCGCGCTTGTTCAGCGACTTGCTTAGCCTTCTTCGCTTGTTTTAATTCAGCTTGATGTTTCTCTTTAACACGTCGCTCGGTTGCTTTCTTTTTTCTTACCTTTTCTTCGGCTGCACGCTTTTTACGCAATGCCAGCTCGCGACGCTTACGCTCCACTGCTTTCTTTTCAGCAAGCTTTTTTGCTTTCGCTTTTTCTATTGCAGCACCATCGATAATCTCAGCCTTAATGATATCAATCTGCGGTAAAGCGAGCTGAGGCTTCTCCGGCTTGAAGTCGAAACCAAAGGTAAAAGCCAAGACTAAGATCACATGCACTGCTAAGGCCAGAATCACCGAGCGCGATAAGTAGGAAGGTCGTTTCAGCATTTACTGCTTACTCTGATTCTGGCTGCGTGATCAATCCAATCGAAGTAAAGCCAGCTGTCTGCATCGTGGCCATCACTTCAACTACACGACCATAATCAACTGCGGCATCACCTTTAACATAAACTGTCTGAGCACCAAACTGGCTAAATAGACCCGGCATAATTTGATCAAACTCAAGCAGACTTAAGGCTTTTTTAGGATCTGATAATTTATTCACAAAAACACGCCCCTGTTGATCTACAGAGACAATAAAGGGCTCCTTTTGCTGCATATATTCTTCAATCGGCTTAGCTGGAGCACTAGGTAGATTAACTTCAACCCCTTGATTAAACATCGGCGCTGTCACCATAAAAATAACCAACAACACCAACATGACATCAATGTATGGAACTACATTAATGTCAGCCATAGGCTTACGTCGACGATTATAGTTACGTGCCATTAGTCTTCCCGTACTAACGGCTCAGGGGTTTCAGTTTCACGCGTAATTGCTTGTCGTTGAAGTAATCCAGTAAATTCCTCAACAAAATTGTCGTAACGCGTAATCAACCGTTCGACACTATTAGAATAACGGTTATAAGCGATCACTGCTGGAATAGCCGCCAATAAGCCCATAGCAGTCGCAATTAGTGCCTCCGCAATACCTGGGGCAACCGCTGCTAATGTGGCTTGCTGCACCCCACTTAACGCTCGAAATGAGTTCATAATGCCCCATACTGTGCCAAATAGTCCGATGTATGGACTAGTCGAACCCACCGTAGCCAGAAAAGATAAATTGTTTTCAAGAAAGTCGATTTCACGTGACAGTGCTACTTTCATCGAGCGTAGCGCGGTGTCACTAATCGATAGAGGTGAGACTTTACGATTTTTATGTAGGCGGATATATTCTTTAAAGCCAGCAACAAAAATATGCTCCATACCATTTAGGCTACGCTTTGCACTGACCTTTTCGTACAGAGTTGCCAGATCTGCACCTGACCAAAAGCGGTCCTCAAAACCTGCCGCTTCTTTATTGGCTAGACGCAAGACACGCGACTTACTCATGATCATGGTCCAAGAAACAATCGACGCTAAAACTAATATCAGCATCACAATCTGCACTAAGATACTGGCATTGGCTACCAGGTGATAAACGCTCATGTCTACTTGCATGCTAGTAACTCTCGGTAAAGTCTTTCAGGTATAGGTTTTGGACTAAATTTATCGCAATCTAAACAGACGATATTAACTTCAGCATTAACCACTGAAGCCCCTCCATCTTGCATAACAATGGATTGTTGTACTGCAATACTTGCTCTCTTCAGGCTGAAGTCATCCACGCAACTGATTACCTGCTGATTAAATCGTGCTGCTTGCACATAATTTATATTGACTGAGCGAACGGCAAAAAGAATCCCATCCTGCTCACGTAATTGATCTTGCTCAAAACCAAAACTACGCAACCATTCAGTCCGTACACGCTCAAGAAATTTCAGATAGTTGGCATAATAGACCACGCCACCCGCATCGGTATCTTCATAGTAAATGCGTATGGGCAGACGGTAGTTACGCACTATATTATTCCCCACCAACCTGCTCTTTTGCACTATCACTATTCTGATTAACGTATAAATCAGCCTCTGCCTTAAACTGCTCTAAAGCCTGCGGCACCGCTAAGCCAAAGTGTCGATAACAGTTTGCGGTAGCCACTCGACCACGCGGAGTACGCATCAGAAAGCCATTCAAAATCAAATACGGCTCAATCACATCTTCAATCGTGCCACGCTCTTCACCTACTGCTGCAGATAAACTATCTAAGCCAACAGGGCCACCGCCAAATTTCTCAATCACAGCAAGTAGTACTCGTCTATCCATCTGGTCAAAGCCATATTGATCAACACTCAACATGTCTAATGCCTGCTGTGCTACTTCTTTACTGATAATGCCATCGGCTTTGACTTGAGCGTAGTCGCGTGCCCGACGTAATAAACGATTGGCAATACGCGGCGTACCACGCGAACGACGGGCAATCTCCCACCCCCCTTCTGGGGCCAATTCAACACCGAGGATACGTGCAGACCGACTAACGATACCGCTAAGCTCTTCACTGCTATAAAACTCAAGACGCTGCACGATGCCAAAACGGTCTCTTAGAGGTGCGGTTAATAATCCGGCGCGTGTGGTTGCTCCGACTAAGGTGAAGGGTGGTAGATCGAGCTTAATTGAACGGGCACTGGGACCCTCGCCGATAACGATATCTAACTGATAGTCCTCAAGGGCCGGGTATAGAATTTCTTCCACTACCGGACTTAATCGATGAATTTCATCGACAAATAACACATCATTCTCTTCAAGATTGGTCAAGATTGCGGCCAGGTCACCCGCCTTCTCTAAAACGGGTCCTGATGTTTGCCGAATATTGACACCTAGTTCTTGTGCGATGATGTTAGATAATGTGGTTTTACCGAGTCCTGGTGGGCCAAAAATCAGGACATGATCCATCGCCTCTTTGCGTTCTTTCGCCGCCGAGATGAAGATTTCCATCTGCTCACGCACTCTTGTCTGACCCACATACTCAGCCAGTGTGCGTGGTCGTATGGCACGGTCAGAACTAGGGTCTTCCCCTGACATATTATCTGCTTCTATGATTCTTTCATCTGCCATGCTCTAGCCTTATTTCTTGAGACTTGTTTTAAGCGCTAAGCGAATGAGCTCTTCACTACTCTCCGTCTCAGACTCTACTTGATTGACCATGCGTGTCGCTTCTGGGCCTTTATAGCCCAACGTTGTTAAAGCGGTAATCGCTTCTTCACGCAGACTTAATCCATTACCTGAGCTTACTGAGCTTGCTATACCATCACTAGTCCCAATTGAACTTAAGCGATCACGCAATTCGACCACCAATCGTTCAGCTGTTTTACGACCTACGCCTGGTAAACGGATGAGCGCATCAACATCACCATTCTCAATACAAAAACGAAACCCTTTCGTCTCCATGCCTGAAAGAATCGCCAAGGCCATCTTAGCGCCCACACCGTTAACCTTAAGTAAGGTTCTAAACAGACTGCGATCTTCAGTCGAGTGGAAGGCATATAGCGTATGTGCATCTTCACGCACTAATAAATGCGTATATAACACGGTCTCTACGCCGCACTCAGGCAGGTTGTAAAAGGTCGACATCGGCGCTTGCAGTTCATAGCCAACTCCCTGCACCTTCAACATCAAATCAGGGGCTTGTTTGTATATCAAGGTACCTTCTAATAAACCGATCACATGCTTAACTCGAGTTGATTTGTTTGGTATTTAAAGCGGTGTGCGCATGGCATATGGCTACTGCTAGACCATCGGCCTCATCTTCTTGTAGCTCTTTACGAAGATTCAATAAACGCGTCACCATGTGCTGCATTTGATCTTTCGAGGCAGCACCATAACCTACAGCAGATTTCTTAACTTGTTTGGCCGTATATTCGTAGATTTCTAAATCCGCATGGCAGCCTGCACTGATAGCAGCGCCCCGTGCATGGCCTAACTTCAGCGCTGACATGGGGTTTTTTGCCATAAAGACTTCTTCTACCGCCATATGTTCCGGTTGCCATTGCTGACAAAGGTCACTGAGAGACGCAAATATCACACCTAATTTATCGGCTAATGAAGTGGTTGGTAACTTCAAAAAACCACTACTGACGTAGCTACTATGGTAACCATCACTATCAATGATGCCGTAGCCAGTGCGGATAGACCCTGGATCTATCCCTAAAATACGTATCTTACCTTGCTGCTTATTAACCGAGATTCTCCAACAAGCCATCAGGAAATTCGGCATTAGAATAGACATTTTGCACGTCATCTAATTCTTCCAGCGCATCGATCAAATTCATGAGCTTTTCAGTGTCTTTTTCGCTTACTTCGGCCATAGTGGATGCACGCATCGCGATCTCAGCGAAACTTGGGCTTAACTCAGCGGCATTTAAAGCAGTCTGCACATCTAAGAAAATATCTGCCTGACAGATCACTTCCATTGAGCCATTTTCTTCGCTCACGATGTCATCAGCGCCAAATTCTAAGGCTGCCTCCATCAAGCGGTCTTCATCGACACCACTTTCATAGTTAAAGACACCTAATTTAGTGAATAGATAAGCAACCGAACCACTAGTCCCCATATTGCCATTATGCTTACTAAAGGCATGACGTACTTCTGACACGGTACGGTTACGATTATCTGTCAAACAGTCCACGATCAAGGCAGTACCTGCTGGGCCATAGCCTTCGTAGCGAATTTCTTCGTACTCGACTCCCTCCAGCTCACCGGCACCTCGCTTAATCGCGCGCTCAATCGTATCTTTCGACATATTAGCACTTAGGCCTTTATCGACTGCTAGACGTAAACGTGGATTGGAGTCTAGATCAGAGCCACCGATACGTGAGGCTACGGTGATCTCGCGGATAAACTTGGTAAATACCTTACCTCGCTTGGAATCCTGCGCCTTTTTGCGATGCTGGATATTTGCCCATTTACTATGCCCTGCCATACCTTATCTCATAACAAAATAAAGTATCTATAGTACCACTTGAAGCGCCTATCCAAAATGGTGGAAAAGCCCCAAAGTTCGTCAATTAGACAACTTCTTAATAGATCAGATTAGCTAACTTCAGGCACCCAGCGGGTGATGGCTTCTTTATTGGTATGGGATCTGGCCAAATCAATCGCCTCAGAACGGCTCACCCAGCGATACTCTAAGTGTTCTCTAGGATCTAATTGGATCGTATTGCGCCCATCTAGAGGCAATAGAAAGACATGTTCTTGATTACGCGTAACACCCTCACCGTAGCGATCACGCCAGATTGGGTAAATCTCAAATACCTGTGAGAAATCACAGTTAATCAGTGCGGCCCCATCAAGGCCTGTTTCTTCTTGTAATTCACGCGCAGCAGCATCATTCTCCGATTCGCCCCATTCCAAGCTACCGGTAACCGATTGCCAAAAATCATCAGGGAAAGTACGGCGCATCATCAATACCTCACCCTGTTTGGTGTAGATAACGATGAGCACTGACTCAGGACGCTTTATTTTTTTTTCTTCAATCATTGCGATAACACGGTGTCGCTAGACGAGTAAGAGGCTTACACCTCAGTAAAATTATAGGCACCCTTATCTTACTGACAAGTATGCAGCGCGATTCAGCCTGAGTATTTATTTCGCCACTTCTTTCAGCTTCGGACGCAAGCGTAAATTAAGTTCTTTCAGCTGCTTTTCACTCACTTCTGCAGGCGCATCAGTCAATGGACACATCGCAGTCTGTGTTTTTGGAAAGGCCATCACATCACGGATCGAGGTGCTGCCAGTCATCAACATGATGAGACGATCCATACCGAAGGCAATACCAGCATGCGGTGGGCAACCATAGCGCAAGGCATTGAGTAAGAAACCAAACTTACTCTCAGCTTCTTCATTAGAAATATTCAATACTTCGAATACTACACGCTGCATCTCCTGCTTATGAATACGCACCGAACCACCACCTATTTCAGTACCGTTAAGCACCATATCGTAAGCTTGGGATAAGGCCTCACCTGGATTCGCTAGCAATTGCTCAGCTGAATCAAAGTTTGGCGCTGTAAATGGGTGGTGCAAGGCATTCCAACGTTGTTCTTTTTCATCAAATTCGAACATAGGAAAATCAACCACCCAGAGTGGCTTCCACTCACCTTCAAGCAGGTTACGATCGATACCCAATTTAACGCGTAATGCGCCTAAAGCGTCATTCACCACGTTGGTCTTATCCGCTCCAAAGAACAAGAGATCACCGTTGCTTGCGCCACTGCGCTGCAAGATTTGCTCTATGACTTCATCTGGTAAGAATTTAAGAATCGGGCTTTGCAGACCTTCACGGCCCTGCTCAACATCATTACATTTGATGTAAGCCAAACCCTTAGCACCATAATTAGCGACATAATTTGTATACCCATCGATCTCTTTACGACTGAGCTCACTACCATTCGGCAGGCAGATAACGGCTACACGCCCTTTTTCATCCTGCGCTGGGCCACTAAACACTTTAAATTCAACCGATGTCATTAAGTCAGTAATGTCGATCAGTTCCAATGGGATGCGCAGATCTGGCTTATCTGAACCATAACGATGCATTGCATCGGCATAGCTCATACGCGGGAACGGGGCTTCTAGAGAGATACCCATAGATTGCTGAAAGACCTGTCGCATCATGCCTTCCATCATCGATATGATGTCTTCTTGGCCTAAGAATGAGGTCTCAATATCCAGCTGGGTAAATTCAGGCTGACGGTCGGCACGTAGATCTTCGTCACGGAAACAACGTACGACTTGGTAATAACGATCAAAACCACTCATCATCAATAATTGCTTAAACAATTGCGGTGACTGTGGCAGAGCAAAAAATGATCCGGGGTGAGTACGACTAGGCACCAAGTAATCACGCGCACCTTCTGGTGTCGCCTTGGTTAGCATCGGCGTCTCGATATCTAAGAAACCGTTATCATCGAGATAATTACGCAAGGCTCGTGTTACTTGAACACGTGTCTGCATGCGTGCCTGCATCTCAGGACGACGTAAATCAATATAGCGATAACGTAGACGTGATTCTTCATTCACATCGGTATCATCTAGTTGAAACGGCGGTGTATCCGATTTATTCAAAACCTCCAGCGCAGTAGCCAAAACTTCAATCTCACCCGTACTGAGATCACTATTTACAGTGCCTTCAGGGCGTGGACGTACTTTCGCTGTGACTTTGATCACATATTCATTTCGAAGCTGCTCTGCCGCAAGGAAGATATCTGCCCGATCGGGGTCAAATACCACCTGCACGATACCAGTGCGGTCGCGCAGATCGATGAAGATCACACCACCGTGGTCTCGGCGACGATTCACCCATCCACAAAGTTGTACTTCTTGCTCTAAGTGTTCAAGCGTGGTTTCCCCACAATAGTGCGTGCGCATGTGACGTGTCCTGGCGTTAAATCTGGATGAAATGTAGCTAAATAAGGTTGCCGTGGATACTACGTAGTAAGCTAACGTGAATCAACTGGATCCGGCTTCGATGTCTTGGCCATTCCTAGCGACATCACCAGTTTCAAGGCGGTTTCTATATCCATATCAAGCTCACGTGTCTCATCCTCTGCCACGACCATAATAAAACCTGAGGTCGGATTAGGTGTGGTTGGGACAAAGACCATAATCGACTGCTGGTCGAGTTGATCCTGGATTTCTTTGACGGCAGTCCCCGTCTGGAAGCAAATAGTCCAGATCCCTTTACGTGGATATTCAATCAAGAGCACCTTACGAAATGAATCACCACCGGTACTGAGTACACTATTTAGAATTTGCTTGGCTGAAGAATAGATCGTCCGCACGAGAGGAATACGTGAGAGCAAACTCTCCGAGACTCTTAAAGCTGTGCGACCCAATAAATTCGCGCCGATGGCTCCAGTAATCAGGAGGATAATAAAGGCTAGGATAAAACCAAGGCCTGGGATAGAAAAGCCCAGAAGACTCTCGGGACGCCAAGCTATTGGCAGAATCAGCAATAGCTTATCCATCAAATCAAGCAGCAGTTTTAGGACGAAAAAGGTAACGCCGAGCGGAACCCAAACCAACAGACCTGCAATTAAGTAGCGACGTAACATACTTTAGAGCCCTAATTCCTTCATCTTATATTTATGTTTATCTGATAAAGCGCTCATTAGATGGTAGTTAACAGCCTATGAGCCAGAGGAACTATCTGAATCTTTACTTGCAAGATTCTTCTGTTTTCCTGATTTAAAATCGGTCTCGTACCAGCCATTACCACTCAAACGAAAGCCAGCCGCTGAAATTATCTTTTTCAATGCATCTTTGCCACATTCAGGGCAGCTCGTTAAAAGATCATCACTGATCTTTTGCAAGGCTTCGTGTTGGTGCCCACAGGCATCACATTGGTACTCATAAATCGGCATATCATTACATTCCTTTAACAAAATCTCGGCCTGCATCGAGCTTGGGCCGCCAAACTATCCCCAATCGCTTAAGATCAATGGAGAATACAGGCCAAGTATAGTGACCCACGACGATGATGGGTAGGCATAGAGTAGCGGTTTATGGTCGATTTCGAGCTTAACTCTAATATCTATAGCGGTTAGTGGCCTATCAGCAAATTTGAATAAGCCAGGTTATTGGCATAGAAATAGTCGATTTCAACGTGCGTTATGCATACTAAACACCTCAATCAGCATGCTAATATGACAACAAATGACTCCTTGGGAGGATAGCCTAAATGAGATTCCTACTACAGAAAATGACAGCCCTTACTTGCCTAGGCGCACTATTGCTGGCACTTGGTTCAAACGCTTTTGCTGAAGAGAAACAAGCAACACTGATTCCGCCTAAGTTACAGCAACAGAGTGTAGAACTGAGAACAGTCTATAAGTACTCTTTGTTACCCGGCATCCGTCTCTGTGATTCTGATAATGAGCAACAAAAAGCATCGACACGCGTAAACTGCCAGAGCCCAGAATTAATCAATTCCATCTCGACCCGTGATCGTAGAATCTACGCCCTAGAGCGCAGCACGATTGTGCATGAGAATGTCGCTCCAAATGGCAACATCCTGCGCATTGATTTCTCGCGAAAAGCCTTCCGCAAAAACTAAACTTTAGGCAGGCTTTTCAAATAGGGCCATGGTTTCCACGTGCCCCGTATGCGGAAACATATTAATCACACATACCCGTGTCATGCGGTAGCCTAACTTGTTTACTAGGGCATCAGCATCACGCGCCAAGCTCGCTGGATGACAAGACACATACAGCACCTTCTTTGGCGATATGAGATGCAATTGATCAACAACTTCTTTTGCACCTGAACGTGGCGGATCAATAAGCACTAGATCCCACTGTTGTGCCAACCAATTATTGCTCGCTGAAACCTCAAATAAATCTTCTTTCTGAAAGCGTATATTGCCCAACTTATTTAAGCTCGCATTATCCTTAGCTCGCTGTATTAAAGCAGCATCACCTTCAATACCCAGCACTTCATCCGCTATCTGTGCCAACGGCAGACTAAAATTACCAAGTCCACAGAATAGGTCTAGTACGCGATCTGTTGCTGTCACTTGCAACCACTCCAGCGCTTGAATCACCATTTTATTATTGATTCCAGCATGGATCTGTATGAAATCAGTCGGGGTGAACTGCAGGCGCAGGTTGAATGGTTGTAAAGTGAAATACAAAGGCTCCACAGGTGTTGCATCCAATGGGTAGATCGATTTCAATCCAGCCGGCTGTAACAGTAAGCGAATCTGCCACTGTTGCTGAAAGGCATGCAAGTACTCTAAGTCTGCCTTACTTGGTGTCTCCAATACTCGCATAACAACCGAAGTCGCATTCTCGGCAATACTACATTCCAACTGTGGGATCTTATCTCTTATCGATAGTTGATAAATCAACCCAGCAAAAGGCTGAATCAATCCAGCAATCTTCGGATCTAGCACTTCGCAAGAGGACATCTGTGCGATATAAGGTGCATTTTTCTCACGAAAACCAACCAACACTGCATCTTTTTTGGCGACATATTTCACACCTAAACGAGCTCGGCGACGATAGCCCCAAACTTTATCAGTCAGCGCCGGCATAACCTCTTCCGCATTCACTTGCCCAATGCGCGTTAAGGTATCAAGGACTGATTTCTCTTTTAACACCAGCTGCATCTCAGGCGTTATATGTTGTGTTGCGCAGCCACCACAAACAGTAAAATAAGGGCATTGCGCCTCCACTCTTTCTGCAGAAGGTTGAATAATTTCGATTAATTGGGCTTCATCAAATTTCTTTTTTTTCTTGATCGCACGATAGCTGACTCGCTCACCGGTCAGCGTAAATGGGATAAAAACCTTTTTCCCGTTTTCACTAGCAACACCACGCCCATCTAGTGAAACGTCGGTAATCAGTGCCTCTTTTAACTCTGTCATATATTCTCTTTAATGCATTCAGCTATCACATCGCTCATCAGCCTAAGCATTATCCCGCCAACACCAATGAGCAAAGCGGCTAATGATATTCGATTTTCAAAGCTACGACTCATATTCTTCAGAAATCGGGTAAAAAATGAAACAATTAACCCGCTAAAAGCATATGCTAGCGGTAAGAAAGTAGCTTAGATGAAGCGAGCCAGTGATGTTTATCCACGAATATCAGTCCAAAGAATTATTGCAGCAGTATCAGATCCCAACTCCACGCGGCCATATCTTCCATAAAGGTGATGATATTGACTCTTTTGCTAGTCAATGGGGCAATCAAGAATGGGTTGTGAAATCACAGATTCATGCTGGAGGCCGTGGTAAAGCTGGAGGCATCTTAGTGGCACATAAAGCCGAAGAGCTAGCCAGCCATATGCGCCAGCTGCTTGGCCGCCAACTAGTCACTACACAAACAGGCTCCGATGGATTGCCTGTCAATGCGTTATTGATTGAGAAGCCAGCCGAGATCGCTAATGAGATCTACCTAGGTGTTCTGATTGATCGAAACAAGAAAAACATCACCCTATTATCTTCCAGCGAAGGCGGCATCAATCTGGAAGAAATAGCTGCACGAGACCCTAGCAAAATCAATCGGGCAGCCATCAGCAAAGCGACTGGACTGCAAGCCTCTCATCATCAAACGCTAGTCCAAGGATTGAATCTCAACCAGACACAGCAGACTGAATTCAATCAAATAGTGAATAATCTCTATCGCATGTTTTGTGATATTGATGCGACCTTGGTTGAAATCAACCCTCTAATCGTAACCCAGGCAGGCGTACTCCAAGCCCTGGATGCAAAGATCAATATTGACGATAACGCCTTATATCGCCAAACCAAGGTTTCGAACTTACGTGATGATAGCCAAGAGAATGCGATTGAACGAAAGGCACGGGCGCATGATTTAAGCTACGTCAAACTGGATGGCAACATCGGTTGCATTGTTAACGGTGCCGGCCTAGCCATGGCCACCATGGATCTGATTAAACACTTTGGTGGTGAACCGGCCAACTTCCTTGATGTCGGTGGTAATACAAACGAAGCCCGTGTTACCCACGCCTTTGAGTTACTGCTTGCTGATGAAGTACGCGCAGTCTTCGTCAATATATTTGGCGGGATTGTACGTTGTGATGTGATTGCCCACGGCATTTTGGCGGCACTTAAGAATACTGCTTTAGAAATCCCAGTCGTGGTGCTACTACAGGGAACCAATGCGGAGCAGGCTAAGGCTCTGCTGAAAGATCAGCACCCCCTATTATTCCCGGTGAAAGATCTTAGCGAAGGCGCACAACTAGCGATATCTAAGGCATGAGCATTTTAATCGATAAGCACACACGCATTCTGTGCCAAGGTCTTACTGGCAGCCAAGGTAGTTTTCATACTGAGCAAAGCTTAGCTTACGGCAGCAAAATCTTAGCTGGTGTTAATCCTAGTAAGGGTGGCAGCCAGCATCTTGGCTTGCCGGTTTACGCTAACGTGCATGAAGCCTGTAGCGAACAGGACTTTGATGCCACTATTATTTACGTCCCTGCCGCCTTTGCTGCAGATGCGATGCTGGAAGCTATAGAGGCAGAAATTGGACTCATCGTCTGCATCACAGAAGGTGTGCCCATACATGACATGATCACTGTGAATGAGCATCTAGCATCCAGTAACTCACAGCTAATTGGGCCTAATTGTCCAGGCATTATCACCCCAGGTGAATGCAAGATTGGTATTATGCCTGCGGCTATCCATCGCCCTGGGAAAGTAGGTATTGTCTCACGCTCTGGCACATTAACTTATGTTGCCGTATCACAAACTGAGGCCTTTGGTCAGTCGACCTGCGTCGGTATTGGTGGCGATCCTATTCATGGCCTCGATTTCATCGAATGCCTACGATTATTTGAACAGGATCCTCAGACCGAAATCATCGTCTTAGTTGGCGAGATTGGTGGTGACGCAGAAGAACAGGCTGCAGAAATAATCGCTACTGAAATCAGTAAGCCGATAGTTGCCTATATAACAGGTGCTAGTGCACCAGTCGGCAAACGCATGGGACATGCAGGTGCAATCATTAATAGTGGTAAAGATACTGCAGAACAAAAGTACGCAGCCTTAAAGAGAGCCGGTGTGAATACAGTAAGCACCCTAGCTGATATTGGACAGGCGGTTGCAGCGGGACTTAAATAAAGTCTAGCGAATTATCCTTCTAGATCAGCACAGAGCTTCTGCTCCCAGATCCAAGCATCAGCAATAATATCTTCTAAAGCCGCTCTTTCTGGTTGCCACGCTAGTATCTCTTTAGCCAAGCTCGCATCAGCAATCAAGATCGCTGGATCCCCTACCCGACGTGATTCCTCAATTAATCTGATTGGTTTAGCTGTAACAATACGTGCCGCCTGAATAATCTCAAGCACACTAAAACCCTCGCCATTCCCGAGATTGAAAGTACGGCTCTCACCGCCCTTAGCAAGATAGTGCAAGGCATTAGAATGCGCTAAACACAGATCATTTACATGGATATAATCGCGCACGCAACTACCATCATCAGTGTCATAGTCGACGCCATAAACAGAGATGGATTCACGCCTACCTGAGGCTGCCTGCAGCACTAAAGGGATAAGATGGGTTTCTGGTTGATGACATTCACCTATACGACCCTGTGGGTCGGCACCTGCAGCATTGAAGTAACGCAAACACACTGAACGCATACCATAGGCCTGACTATAATCGGCCAACATCTGTTCAACCATGAGCTTAGAACGACCATATGGATTCACCGGCAGCATAGGATGCACTTCATTGATAGGTGTGTAACTAGGATTACCAAAAATGGCTGCAGTAGAAGAAAAGATAAACTGCTTTACCTTATGTCGACGCATGGCGTCCAACACAAGCTGTGTCTTAACAACATTATTTTTATAATATTTTGCTGGATCACTAACCGATTCGGCCACTTCAATATGTCCGGCAAAATGCATCACAACATCAATAGCATGACTCCGAAAAATCACATCCAGGACTGCAACATCCGCCATATCGGCTTCATAAAAAGGGAAACAACCAACGGCTGCGGCTTTGCCTGAGCAAAGATTATCCAACACGACCACTTGATGCCCAGACTGCTCTAATTGCAAGGTCATATGGGATCCAATGTAACCCGCCCCACCAATGACTAATATATTCAAAACAAAAAACCTCCAGCGCTTTTATGTACAGTGTCACAGACTAGCAACACAGCTGCTTTACTTTATACTCAATATTCTGTCCAAAATAGTAAAACCCTGATGGAAAAGTCTAGCCTTATATATAATCCCAACTGCAGCAAGTGCCGAGCTAGTGTCCAATTACTAGCTGAGAAACACATTCCGGTAGAATTAATTGAGTATTTAGATCAGGCACTCAGTAAACAACAACTACTGGATCTTATGCAACGAGGTATCCCCGCTAAAGATATGCTTCGTGTGTCAGAACCCGCTTTCCAAGCACTTAATCTGGATATCGACAGTCTGAGTGAGGCTGATATTGTGAACTTATTACTAACAGATAGCCGACTATTACAACGCCCTATTTTCACTCATGGCGAACGCGCTATTATCGCTAGACCGGTCGAACGCTTACTCGAGATACTTTGATATGGGTCCAATCCTAATCCTTTATTATAGCCGTGGTGGTGCCACCCGTGAGCTAGCCTATAAAATCGCTCATGGCGTAGAACAGGCCGGTGCTGAGGCTCTTATTCGCACCGTACCAGCAGTCTCTACCGAGTGTGAAGCGATAACGGATGACATTCCAAGCAGCGGTGATCTCTATGCTGAACTTAGCGATCTAGAGCAATGCTCAGGCTTACTACTCGGTAGCCCTACTCGTTTTGGCAATATGGCCGCAGCGATGAAGTACTTTCTCGATAGCACCAGCCCTTTATGGCTGCGTGGTGCATTGGAAGGCAAACCCGCTGGTGTCTTCACATCAACTGGTGGCTTACATGGTGGCCAGGAAAGCACTCTATTATCAATGATGCTACCACTGCTACACCATGGCATGCTGATCGCTGGCATTCCTTATAGCGTATCCGAGCTCAGCATCACAAAGAGTGGAGGAACTCCCTACGGTGCTAGCCATGTCGCGGGCCCAGATAATCAGCAAGCACTCACCGATGAAGAAGCCAAACTGTGTATTGCACAGGGCCAACGCATTGCTGAACTAGCCCTACGTCTACACAAGTAAACAATTAACGTCTCACCCAACACCCAATCAGAGTCTCATGCAAATCAAACATTATTATGTAATCTCTGTTCTCAGCTTCGGCCTATTATTAATCGGTCAAACCCTGTGGATTATCGCCTTAAACCCTAATAGTGTCTTACCTAAGAGTATCTCACTTATACTTTTTGTTGGGCCTTTACTACTAGCCCTACGTGGACTGCTAGCACCAAAGCTACATACCTACAAATGGATCACTCTCTTTGTTTGGTTGTATTTCTGTTGTGGAATTTGGAATGTGGTGGAAGACAGCCAGATGCCTTTAGGCATACTTCAGATCGTTTGCAGCCTAACCCTATATGTCTCAGCCGTACTCTTTGTACGAGCACAGCGCACTACTTAAGGCGTTTCTTGTGCGTTCAATACCTGACGCAAAAAAGGCAGGGTCAAACGCCTTTGATGACGCAATGACTCATCATCCAATAGGGCTAAGATAGCCACCAGGCTAGAAGTATCTCGGCGACAATGCTTAAACAAATAATCCCAGCCTTCCGACCCTAATTCCAGACCACGCGCGTGCGCATGCAGTAATAGGGCCTGTTCAACTTCTACTTGTGACAGGCTCGGCAGTTTATACACCGGGCCCCAGACCGCCCGTGAATTCAAGTCTGCAAGATCAAAGATCTGCTGCCCTGGATTTTTATTTGCCGTCAGCAATAAGCTCGTCCCTTGCGCCCGCATACGATTAATGAAATCAAATAAAGCGTATTCCCAGGCCTGATGACCTGCAAACAGATCAACTCCATCAAGGCAGACAGTAGAGACAGCCTGAAAACCTTCTAAAACATCCGTATTTGATGCTAACAATTCGTGACAAGGAAGATAGAGCACACTGTTGCCAGCATGATTTGCGTGATGACAAACAGCATGTAGCAGATGGGTTTTACCCGTATTAGTCGCACCCCATAGAAACAATTGATCTTCTTCGCAGTGACCTTCTGCTAGTGCTGTCAGCATATGCACTAAGGTTGGATCACCATAAAAAGTAGCGAAGGTATATTCAGCGGTGAGTTGCAATTGGAGCAACTGTTGTTGGTTTTTCAATTCACTCAAATCCAGCTATTAAGCTGCTACGCTATTCGTCTGCTGCGTCGCAACCAAAGCATGTAGTACTGTGATGCGCTAGCGACTGTAGTGCAGGCAACAATAGTCATTAAAATGTTAAGTATTTGCAGATTAACTACGCTCAATTGCGAGAAGATCAAGGTAATGCCTAATACTATTTGCATAAAGGTATTCAGCTTACTAATAAATAAAGGTTGTATGCGAAAATCATTGATCGATCTATACATACACATAGCTCCTAGCAATAAAAACATATCGCGCAGAGCAATCATAATGACTAGCCACCATGGCACCCAGTGTAGAAGACCAAAACTGACAAATAGGGCTAAAAGCATAAGCTTATCTGCTATCGGATCAAGTATAGATCCAAGCCGAGTCTGCCAGCCATAACTTCGAGCTAGAAAGCCATCTAGCCCATCCGATAAACCCATAAACACAATCAGCAATAAAGCCTGCTCAAACTGCCGCTGAAAAATCACCCAAATCAGATAGGGGACACAAAGTATACGCGTCCCGGTAATGATATTTGGAATCTGTCTCACCGAAATCATAAGCCTCCCAACAATATCTTTTCATTAACTCACTAGAAACCTAGCCTCTTTTAATAGGGCCTGTAATGATCTAAATCAATCGATCATATATTCCTAGCGGTAGCGACATAGGTCTCTTTGACTATGCCTAAATCAAAATATAGCGTATAAGATAGCATATCGTATAAGGTGCCAATAGCGAGCCTACTATCGCTCTGCCTCCTTAAAATAATATACAAAGAATTCAATAACTTAACTACAAAGTTACCAGGAATTATGGGCCTCAGTTATAAAGACGCAGGCGTCGATATAGACGCTGGAAACACCTTCGTAGAACGCATCAAAGAGGCGGTCGCCTCAACCCATAGAGAGGAAGTGGTATCCGATCTAGGTGGGTTTGGTGGTTTATTTGAGCTTGCCAGCCACAAATATCAGCAACCGATCCTCGTCTCAGGCACGGATGGTGTGGGCACTAAGCTAAAGTTAGCTCAACAGATGAATCAGCACGGCAGCATTGGCATTGATCTGGTCGCCATGTGTGTCAACGATGTCATTGTCCAAGGCGCAGAACCTCTATTCTTCTTAGACTACTTTGCGACCGGTAAACTAGATGTAGAAACCAGCACACAGGTTGTAGAAGGCATTAGTCGCGGCTGTTTACTCGCCGGTGCTGCCCTAATCGGTGGTGAGACTGCTGAGATGCCAGGCATGTATGCCCCTGGTGAATATGATCTAGCTGGCTTTTGTGTCGGTGTAGCTGATAAACCTGCGCTCATTACTGGGGCCAATATCTCACCCGATGATGTCGTCATTGGTGTGCAATCTAGTGGTGTTCATTCCAACGGCTTCTCTCTAGTTAATACCTTGATCGAACAACAGGGTTTCAAACTAGATGATCCATTCAATGGCAGTACACTCGGCGAAACCCTACTCACACCCACCACTATCTACGTCAAACTGATATTGAAATTAATCGCTGAGTTTGAAATCAAAGGCCTCTGTCATATCACTGGTGGTGGTATCACAGAGAACTTGCCACGTGTCCTGCCACCAGGCACAGCGGCACAAATTGAACAAAATAGTTGGAGCCGCCCGGCAATCTTCGACTGGATTCAACAACAAGGTGATGTTGCTGAAGATGAGATGTTACGTGTATTCAATTGTGGTGTAGGCATGGCCATTATCGTGCCGGCTGAACAGCTTGATGCGGTTATCAAGGCCTGTCAGGTAGAGGACATGAACGCTACCCAGATCGGTTACATCATTTCGAGTGACGACGTGGCACACGTCAAATACTAATGTCTAAAAAAGAAGCGAACGTAACCCGTATCGCTGTACTGGTATCCGGTGGTGGCAGTAATTTACAGTCGATCATCGACAAGGTGCATGAGTCTGATATTGCGGCTGAAATCTGTTGCGTCATTAGCAACAAAAAACAGGTATACGCCCTAGATCGAGCACAACTAGCTCGTATCTCTGCAGTCGTGGTTGATAGTAGTGCTTATACCGAACGAAAACTCTTCGAACAGGCACTACTTGAAGAACTAAAACAGCATCAAACCGATGTGATCGTTATGGCTGGCTTCATGCGTGTACTGAGCGCGGAATTTATTGCGCATTACACTGGGCGCATTCTTAATATTCATCCTTCTTTATTACCTGAATTCACTGGCCTACATACGCACCAACGGGCACTAGCAGCTGGCAAAAAGACACATGGCTGCAGTGTGCACTTTGCCAGTGCTGAGCTCGATGGCGGGCCATTAATTATGCGTGCTGAAGTACCTGTACTCAGCGACGACAATGCAGAATCTCTGGCACAGCGGGTATTACATCAAGAACATAAGATTTACCCTCTCTGCGTACAATGGTTATGTGAGGGTAAGATTAAGGTGCATGACAATGAAGTCTTTTATCGCGATCAGAAACTGGTGGAGCCCCTGACATGGCAAGACGAAACCAATTACGAGTAATCATAAGCTTTTTCTCACTGTGCTTTATGACTAGCCTAGTCAGCGCCAACCCCCTCATTCTTAATCAGGATAATATCCCAGCACCTTTTTCTGCTCAGTACCAAATCATCAAAAGTGGCATGACCATGGGTAAGGTAAAGCTTGAGTTAGAACAACATAGCCCAGTATCTTGGGAATACCGCTCATGGATGAAGGCTAAAGGATTGGCCAAACTCATCATCGGTGGCGGCAAGAGTCGTGCAGTGACCCATTTACGCCTACATCAAGGAAATTTCCATCCATACTTGTTTGAAGAAATCAAAAGTAGTGGTGATGGTTTCAGGGACCAAAAGATTGTTTTTGACTGGCAAGCAGGCAGAGTGCAAGCGAGCTATAAGGCACAACATCTAGATCAGACATTACCTACAAACACCTTCGATAATCTGTCATTGCAACTCAGCTTAATGGCCAATGTAAATCAACTGGCTCAAGTCAGCGTCATTCATCTAGCAAATAAACGACGTCTGCGTGAATATGAGATTCGCAAATCAGAAGTACTCATCGAGCAAGCACTAATCGGCCAAGTTAACAGCATTCTATTGGAACAGTATCGACGCGATACAGAAGTCCTTGAGATCCGCATTTGGCTAGACCCTCAGCGCAATGGGTTACCCTTAATGTTCGAGCGCTATAAGGACGGAGAATTACAATTTACCGCCCACCTCATTTCTAGCTCACTACTGCAGTAACACTACTCAGCAGAACCAGCTATGGTCATCTGATCCATCAACATAGAACCACAGTGAATACCGCCACAGGTATCCACATCATTGCCAATAGCCACAATCCGTTGAAACATCTCTTTTAAATTACCAGCGATCGTAATTTCCTGAACCGGATATTGAATCTCACCATTCTCAACCCAAAAGCCTGCCGCCCCACGGGAGTAATCGCCTGTCACTGGATTAACTCCATTGCCAATCAACTCAGTAAGCAAGACTCCACTACCCATTTGTTTAATTAGATCATCTTGTGTGTACTCACTCTCTGGCAAACGAATATTATGAACGCCACCTGAATTCCCTGTCGTCGTCATATTCAGCTTGCGCGCAGAATAACTAGACAAAATATAGCCTTGTAATACACCGTCAGAAACAATCTCACGCGCCTGTGTACGCACACCTTCAGCATCAAATGGACTGCTTGCTAATGCAGTTTTAATATGAGGATTTTCACTGATACTAAGCCAGTCTGGGAAAATATTTTGGCCCAAAGCGTCAGTTAAGAATGAGGCATCTCTATAGAGCGCAGCACCATTAATCGCAGAAAAGAAATGGCCCAAAATAGAACGTGCAATATTAGGCTCAAACAATACCGGCACTTCACGAGTTGATAAGCTGCGTGCATTAAGTCTGCGCAAAGTGCGTTCACGCGCCTTTAGACCAATCGTCTCGACAGCATCTAATGCATCTGCGTCACGTGCAACGCTGTACCAATAGTCACGCTGCATACCTTTCTCATCTGCCGCCACCACTGAACAACTAATACTATGCCGAGTACTGGCATAGTGACCCAAAAAGTCATGTGAATTTGCATAAATAGATTGTGAACGGATAGTACTAACACTAGCACCTTCAGAGTTAACAATACGCTCATCAGCACGTGCCGTTTCTTCACACTGCATTGCAATTTTCAAGGCTTGATCTGGCTCTAATTCCCATGGCCGATCTAAATCAAGTTCAGGATAGTTCATCGCCATCAGTTCAACATCGGCTAATCCAGCAGCTTCATCTTCAGCAGTAAAACTAGCCATACTTAAAGCAGCATCAATAATATCTTCAATTGCACTAGGCCGAATATCGTTACTATCAGCAGAGCCCTTTGCCTTGCCACGATATACCGTTACCCCTAAAGCACGTTGGTTATGATGTTCTAGCGTTTCAATATCGCCTAAGCGCGCACTAACTGAATAGCCCTTATCATTACGCGCCGATATTTCAACATGATCAGCCCCTTTTTTCTTAGCGTACTGAATGGCATCAGTCACTACTTGTTCTATATCCATCGCCTTATCGCTATCAACAGCATTAGTTACGCTCTCTTGCTCACTCATGCCTGCGTCCCTCCAACTGTGATGCCATCGACCTTGAGTGTCGGCTGTCCGACACCCACCGGTACACTTTGACCTTCTTTGCCACAGGTGCCGATACCACTATCCAGTTGTAGATCATTACCAATCATACTGACACGTGTAAGCACATCTGGACCATCACCAATCAAGGTTGCACCTTTGACTGGATAGGTAATCTTGCCATTTTCAATCATATAGGCCTCAGAGGCTGAGAAAACGAACTTGCCTGAAGTGATATCCACTTGGCCACCACCGAAATTAACCGCATAAAACCCATGATCAACCGAGGCAATAATATCTTCTGGTGCTTGTTCACCAGCCAACATGTAAGTATTTGTCATACGAGGCATAGGTAAGTGTGCATAAGACTCACGCCGCCCATTCCCGGTAGATACTGTTCCTGATAATTGTGCGTTTAAACGATCTTGCATATAACCACGCAAAACACCATCTTCAATCAGAGTTGTACACTGCGTTGGTGTACCCTCATCGTCTAGATTAAGTGATCCACGTCGATTTTTTAAAGTGCCATCATCAACCACCGTCACTCCAGCACTAGCAACACGCTCGCCAATACGACCACTAAAGGCCGATGTTTCCTTACGATTAAAATCACCTTCTAAGCCATGTCCTACCGCCTCATGCAGTAACACACCCGGCCAACCTGGACCCAGCACCACGGTCATCTTACCGGCTGGTGCATCTTTCGCCTCTAAATTAACCAAGGCCTGCCTTACCGCTTCTTTAGCAAAGGCTTCAACACTGTTTTCTCGAATGAACTGATGATAGTCAAACCGACCACCGCCACCCATACTGCCCTGTTCACGACGCCCGTTTTGTTCTGCAATCACACTGATATTAAAGCGTACCAATGGACGTACGTCAGCAGCTAACAAGCCATCACTGCGTGCGATCAAGATCACTTCATGCATGCCTACCAGACTCACCATGACTTGTTTCACACGTGGGTCTGCCTGCCGTGCAATCTCATCAGCTTGACGCAGTAAATCCATTTTCTGGTGTTCATTTAACGTATCAAATGGACTGTCTTGCACGTAGAGATCATGTCCTGTTTGTATATGTTGTGGTGGCGCTATGATCGAATTACTTGCTTTCGCAATGCTGCGTGCGGCACGAGATGACTCTAATAAAGCGGACATTTCTATATCATCAGAGTAGGCAAAACCTGTCTTCTCACCGGCAATTGCACGCACACCAACACCACGTTGGCGGCTATAACTCGCATCTTTAACAATGCCATCATCGAGTGACCAAGCCTCACGCACTTGTGATTGAAAATATAGGTCAGCTGTATCTATAGCGCCACCCAGGATAGTTGAAAGCGCTTTATTAAGATCTTCATCAACTAAGCCTGTTGGGCTTAGTAGTTGCGCTCTTGCGATGTCTATTGATTCCATTTTTAATTTTACCGTTAACTAATTTTTCGGTGTTGCAAACAAGGAAAGCTTTGACGAGTTTGCTGCATGGTGGCTATATCTATTTCCGCTGTAACTACGCCTGCACCCTGCTCAAGACGGTTTTGCACTCGCCCCCAAGGATCGATAATCATACTGCCACCAAAGGTCTCACGGCCATTCTCATGTAAGCCGCCTTGATTTGAAGCAGCGATGTAACATAAGTTCTCTATCGCCCTCGCTCGCAGTAAACATTCCCAGTGCGCCTCTCCAGTGGTGGCAGTAAAAGCAGCCATCACCGCAATCAATTCCGCTCCTTGATCGATTAAGCAACGAAACATTTCAGGGAAGCGAAGGTCATAACAGATTGCGATACCAAGGCGTGCAAAAGGTGTATCAATCACTAATGGCTGACTACCTGCCATCATAGTGGCCGATTCTTTATAGCTCTCATCACCCTCAAGCTCGACATCAAATAAATGAATTTTATCGTAGCGTGCAACGCGCTCGCCCTGGGCGTCGTAAATCAAACAAGCTGCATAGACTTTTTCTGGATCCTCACTTGCTATCGGCATTGTCCCTGCAACGATCCACATCGCATGCTTTCTCGCTTGTTGGCTGAGGAAGTCCTGAATTGGCCCCTGTCCTATGCTTTCTTTGATGCTCAGCACACCAGCGTCTTCTTGCGCCATCATAGGAAAATTCTCAGGCAACAATGCTAACTCGGCACCTGCTTGCTTTGCCTGCAATAACAGGCGCTCTACCTCAGCCAGGTTATCTGCACGGCGAGTAGTGGAGACCATTTGAATACTTGCAATAATGTTCATGGCTATAATCTTTGGTTCAATATGAGGATTATGCTGATAAAAGCTTAACCACAGCAAGTTTTAGTACTGGGCTAATTTACTCAGCAGCATTAGTTTTTATAGCGACTTTAGTGAACTCTGGCTGCTCCCAGGTACCCCTCATTTCATACTTCATACGCGTGACTTTGTCTAAACCAACAAATGACGCGAAGCCCTTTGCCAGAAAACCAGCAGCAATACCAACTGGACCAGCAATAATGGCACCTGCAGTAGGTAGGGAGTTAGTCACTGCCGGCTCTACCAAGATATCCTGATGATAGGTTTTAGCTACGATATTAGTGTCACCTTGAATAGTGATATTGGCTGCAGATGATTTGATTTTCAGTTCGTCTGTATGCACATCACCACCCGGAAATAGCTCAAACTGACCCTCAATACTGTCGTATCTGAAGCCCTTCTTCGCCACATCAGAAAAATTCAAGGTTAAGCGACGACTAATTTCACTTAAATTAAACAAGGCTAGGAAACGCCCTGCACCTGGCTCCATGTCTTTCACCACACCTGGGCCAAAACTTATATGACTGATGCCTGTAGTCTTGTCTAAGGCCATCTGATGAGGTGCTCCCGGCCATCGCACAATACTTTCTACGATAGCATCACTATTTTTTAGCATGATATTCGCACCGAGAGATTTAAGACTATCTTCAATATCGGTGCTATTGAATGTTAGCTGGAAGTTAGAATGTGCCTGATTTTCTTGATCTAACTGCCAACTGCCACGCCCTTGCGCATCAAGCTTAACAGCCTTAAAAGCCATAGGTTCAAAAACAAGGCCCCGATCAGAGCGCAGAGCATCAATAGCAACATCATTCACAGTGAGTTCATCAAACTTTAATTCATCCACTCGCAACTTCATCGGCGGTAGTGTTCTAGGATCTATGTCCAGATTATCTGTTTGTGTCCCTTTCTGCAGATATAGACGCTCTAAATCGACTGTCAGCAATTCATCTTCAGCTGCTGGAATATGGATACTGCCAGCCAATAGGTCTGACGTAATATCCAGTTGATAATCCTGCCCTAGATATCGGCCATTCAGATAAACCTCTTTTGCCGGTAGGTTTGCTAATAACAATTCATTAAAATGCAGTGAAAATTCAGGCAATACACTAATAGATGATATCGCCTGCTGTTGGGTCATATTCTTTTGATAAAACTTATACCAAGCTATCGGATCTACCTGGCTCCAACGCCCAGACACCAAATCAGTATCTTTAGAACCAGCATGGTCCCCTAGCACGATAGCTTTAGGGTTAAGGCCATCTTCTGAATGCCCCAAACTTAGATGTAACAAACCATTCAGATCCAACTCTAGACCCTGTGTTGCAACATCATAGAAAAGCTCTATCGGCATAGCACTAGCGGCAGCTTTTTTCAGTGGCAGAGGCAAGTCTAAAGAAAAGCCCTTAAGGTCACTTGTTGCAGTAATGCTCATTTTTTCTGCGGCATCATGAACAAATAGTGACGGCAATGTAAATACTGCATGCACTTCAGCATTGCCAGCAACCACATCTTTCAATGTCACAAATCGTTGCTGGAGATAACTCGCAATATCTAATGTCCCATCTATAAAGATCTTACTCGCACCATCTGCATTAGCCTGAGCTTGAATTTGTATCGGATTACCTAGAAGCACTGCTGATATATTTTCTCCAGTGACACCTTCTTCACCAAAGGATAAGGAACCCGCCAAACCTTCTAAATCAATACCGAGGGGAAGTATACTCATGCGGTTCTCAAGCAAAGAAAATTCACCTGAAATCCTAAACGGATGATCTATCTGTGATGAGAGAGAACGACTAAATTCAAATTCTAGGCGAGTATCCCCCTCTAAACCCAGCACATCAGATAGAGACTGGTCAGCTTCAATTAACTTTGCCTCATCAACATAACGGATAAGATTATTACCACTGCCATTGGCACTCGCATTGACACGCAATAGGCCTTGCAAGAAAGAGTCGATATCGAGAGAAACACCATTAATTACGGTGTCATAGACCATCGCATGATCGGAATAAGCCATGACATGATCTTTCTCTATTGCGACTGAACCGCGGACATCATGTAGCATAGGCCATTGTGGCTGATATTCGATCAGTGCCTGCTTCACACCCATAGCCAACTCAAAGGCACCCGCCTCCTTATGGTATGGAAAATCACTCAGGCTACCCCGCAAAATACCTGTGGCAGATTCGATATCACCTGCTTTAAATGCTTCTGAGAACCAGCCTTTAGTCTTAGCTAACTGTTGAAGCGCAGGCATATATTCATCAATTGCAGCAACTTGAGCAGTTGGTATAAATGTCTGCATATCGAGATACATATCATCTTGCGTCCAGTCGGCTGTTAAGCGCAACTCCATCTCAAGATCTGCATTCTTTAGCTGCATACGCTCGCTATATAGCCGTAATAAATGCTCATCCTGGCGCCAGAACATCTCACCTTTAGTAGCAAAACTCAGAGCCTTGTTTGGATACAACTGTGGTAGTTTAAGACTTAGATGATCGCTATCAAAGACGAATTTACCGCCCTGCTCAGCCCCTATAATAGCGCCACTCAGACCACTCAGATGCTGACCATTTGATAGGAAAAATTCTGCATCAGTTACCTTAGCTGAGTAATCAAAATTAGCCCGATGTTCGTCTGACAGGGTAAATTGAAAGCTCAAGTCTTCGATATCAGCATTAAATTTAAATGACTGAAAATTTTGATTCAAAATATCAATATAGGCTGCATAACTCTGCACCGTATTACACACGGCCCCAACATCAAGATAGCTCATAAATGCATCTACCGTACGTGCAGTAGAAGAGTGCTCAACCACGCTCAGTCGTGCCGAGGTTGTTGGCCATGGCTGTTGTTGAGTCTGTATCTCAATATCATCCAGCAATACTTTCCAATCGCCTCCCCGCCTAGACCAGTCGTAACGCATAGAGATTTGTTCGACTTGATCTTCACTTAAGCAGCGGTCATCTGAATTTATTTTTTTCTGTGTAACTAGTTGCGTCAGGGCAAGTGATCCACGCAGGGCATTTAATTTCATCCCTTCAAGCCTACCCCAAGCCTCAGCATCTAATACAGCAACAATATCATCACCATCAATATCGGTGAGTTGCTCAGCCACTGCTGCCAAACGTATGGCACTAAGTTCCCAGTGAAAGTTAATGCTAGCTTCACGGAAATCAGTCAACCCCTTATCCATTTCCGCACGTATGACAATCTGCTTACCCAGCTCATTGGGTAGCTCGCTACTAAAGAAGAGATTGACCCCATCTCCAACAGGATCAACTGAGGCGCTTACATTAGTGAAATGGTAATCAGCTTGTGACTGCTGATCTTGCCAGTGAATATTTGTTGCTGATAATCGCAGCTGTAATTGCGATAAAAGTGATGGCTGCGAGGTTGTTTGATCAGGTATAACAAACAATTGATTGACATGGATTCTACCCTGCTGATCACGTAACAACTGGAGATCAAAGCCTTGCAGCACAATTTCATCCAGTACGACACGTTGTTGCACGATCGATTTGAACAGGGCTAGACCAATAGAAATACGTTCTATTTGCCAATCACGATCTGGCTGCCCAGGCGGCTTGAAATTAACATTTCGTGCCACTAAGTATAAGGAAAGTCTATCCGAATCAATCTGTAATGATTCAATCTCAACAGCTGTCTGTGACAGATCACTCAGCTGTTTCTCAATGCGCTGTTCAATCGCATTAGAGAAATCTGGACTCAAACGAATAGCTGAAGTCAGCAAAGCTACGCCCATTAGCATAATAGCCAATAGGTAGAATACAGATTCAGTAATTCGTTTTAAGACCTTAGGCATTGGTATCTAACTTAGTGAATGAGCTACAGCAGGACCACATCAAACTGCTCCTGAGAATACATTGTTTCAACTTGTAGCTTGATCGTTTTATCGATGAACTCTTCTAATTCAGCCAAGCTGTTCGACTCCTCATCCAGCAATAGTTCAACTACAGCCGGCGACGCCAATACCATTAATTGATCGGCCTCATACTTCCGTGCTGCACGCATGATTTCTCGAAACAATTGATAACATACAGTCTCTAAGCTCTTAACTGAGCCACGTCCAGCACAGGTCGAACAGACTTCACATAATGTGTGTTCAAGACTCTCGCGTGTACGCTTTCGCGTCATCTCAACCAAACCTAATGGCGAGACATCACATATTTTTGTTTTCGCTCGATCTTTCTCTAAAGACTTTTCTAACGCACGCAGCACTTGTCGCTTATGCTCGTCTTCTTCCATATCGATAAAATCGATAATAATAATGCCACCAAGATTGCGCAGTCGTAGTTGCCTAGCAATGGCATGTGCCGATTCAAGGTTTGTTTTGAATATAGTCTCGGCCAGATTGCGATGTCCGATAAAGGCACCTGTATTCACATCAATAGTCGTCATTGATTCAGTTTGATCAAAAACTAAATGACCACCCGACTTGAGCATGACTTTGCGTTGCAGAGCACGCTCCAACTCATCTTCAATACCATGCATATCAAAGATGGGACGCGCGCCTTTGTAATGTTGGATGCGATTAGCTAGTTCAGGAACTAACTTTTCTGCAAAGTTTCGCATCGCCCCTACAGTCTCTCGAGAATCGACGTGAATATTCTCGATATCATCGGTATTCAAGTCACGTAATGTGCGAATTTCTATTGGTAGGTCTGAATAAACCTCAGAAACAGAATCAAATTTTCCAATATTTTCTACAATCGTAGTCCATAGCCTGAGCAGAAAACGCAGGTCACGTTTGAGTTCATCACTGCTCGCTGATTCAGCGGCCGTACGCAAGATACAACCATAGGGTGAATCCTGCTCTACTAAAATCTGCTCCATTAATTCGGTTAGCCGACTACGTTCAGATTCATCTTCTAAACGTGCAGATAAACGCACACCTTTGGCATAAGGCATGAGTACGACATAGCGTGAGGGTATCGTGATATTAGTCGTCAGGCGCGCGCCTTTAGTACCAAGCTGATCCTTCACCACTTGAACTAAGACCTGCTGTCCATCATGCAATAGATTGGCTATTGCCTCGTGTTCGACGGTCTCATTGTCGGCGCTGATTGAAACTGAGCCATGCGGCAGTTGAGTCACATCTGAAGAATGAATAAAGGCAGCTTTTTCCAGACCAATATCAACGAATGCAGCATCCATTCCAGGCATGACGCGACTGACACAACCTTTAAAAATATTACCCACCAAACCACGTTTAGCTAAACGTTCAAGATGCACTTCTTGTAACACACCGTTTTCAACGACTGCTACACGACGCTCTCTAGGAGTAATATTAATTAATATTTCTTCGCTCAATGTCGATACTCAATGTCGATTATCTAAAATTAATTTTATTGTGGTATTACAGGTAGCGTCTGTATTTCCAGCTCAGCCAATAATTGTATTAATTCATATAATGGCAAACCGACTACCCCACTGTAACTACCTTTGATACTACTAACAAAACCAGCCCCTAGGCCTTGAATAGCATAACCACCAGCCTTATCTAATGGCTCTCCCGAAGCCCAATAAGCTTGGGCCTCTGCAATACTAATCTGCCGGAAAACTACCTCTGTTACCGACATGGCCTGCAGACTATGTGCTTGAGATAAGACGCTCAAAGCAGTGTAGACCCGATGAGTACGACCAGAAAGTGCCATCAAACTGGCGCAGGCCTCTGCCTCACTCTGTGGTTTAGGCAATACCCTTTGATCCAAACAGACTACGGTGTCGGCACCTATTATCGCACAGTTAGCAGGGCTATTAGACTGCCCAACTTGCGCCTTCTGAAGCGCCATACGCTGTACATAATCGACTACAGACTCTGTTTCCATTTGAGTTTCATCAATATGACTAGCTGCTACCGTAAAAACCAACTGTATTTGCTTTAGTAGCTGTGCCCGTCTCGGTGAGGCTGAAGCCAGGACAATATCCATAGCCAGAACTAGACTCGATGATACGGGTGATTATTCAGAATGGTCCAGGCACGATAGAATTGCTCTAGGAATAATACGCGTGCAAGTTCATGCGGCAGTGTCATGCGTGATAGACCCAAAAGAAAATCAGCCTTATTACGCACTTCTTCATTCACACCGTCTGCGCCAGCAATAATAAAATAGACATCTCTACCCGTTAACTGCCATGACTCGACCTTGCTAGACAACCCTTTAGAGTCCAATTGCTTTCCGCGCTCATCCAGCAATACCAGCATAGCGCCGGGGTTCATTTTTTCTTCCAGCTTAGACCACTCTTCTGCCCGCACGACCTCTAACACACTATTTTTAGTGCGCTTGACAGGCGTAACCCTAGCCTCAGAAAACTTCACTTGAGCAGTAATACGATTCAAATAAAATTCAGCTGCCTGTTCTGCCCAGGGTCGTGGCCGCTCACTCATGTATAAAAAGTTAAAGCGCATCCATTTAAGCAGGTGTTGATAACTCAGCAGATCGGTCGACCTGCCAAAGCTTTTCTAGTTCGTAGAACTCACGTGTCTCAGGCAACATAATGTGGACAACAACATCATAGAGGTCAATCAGCACCCAAGCGCGATCACGTTCAACCCCAATAATGCTAGCGCCCTTCTTCTTTGCTGTTTCAACCACACTATTAGCTAATGCTTGAACATGGCGGTCAGAAGTGCCGCTGGCAACTACCATGATATCGGTGACATTAATTTTTTTTCTGACGTCAATTGCAATTACATCATTGGCCTTTACATCGGCCAAGGCCTCATTAACCAACTCCAGTACGTTTTCAGGTTTCACATGTGCTCCTAGCGTTAATCATTAAGATATAACTGATTGCGTTTAATATAATTCCAGATACCCCCTGGCATCTTAAATCGTGGTTGTTCATCTTTTTTAATCATCTCTCGTATTTCAGTGGAAGAGATATCTAACATCTCAATATCAGTCATATAAATATGACCATACATAGTGCTTTCCAGTTCCTGGAAGTCCTCACATAGGTACTGATCCAGCCAAGTTCGCACATCACCGTCTAAGGGCAATTCATACCCAGGGCGGCGCAAGACTAAGACATGACAGTACTGCATGATTTCTGTTGCAAGATGCCAATGCGGAAAACCAATCAAGGCATCCATTCCTAATATCCAGAATAGCTTATCTTTATTAGGTTCTTCCTCAGCCATTTCTCTCAACGTCAGCACGCTAAAAGATGGCTCTACTCGATCTAACTCACGCCGGTCCGCCTGAAAGACTTCACTATTAGATGCGACCATGTTCACCATCTGCCAGCGCTGTTCGTCCGAAGCAAAAGTTTGTTGCTTGAATGGTGATACTTTACATGGCAACAATCGCACCTGATCTAAACCATAGCGACTAGCGACTTCCATACAGGGTTTAATATGACCAAAATGTATTGGGTCGAACGACCCTCCGAGGACGCCTATATATTGTTGGCGCTTAGTCACACACACTCCGCAATGGCGATCTTTCTTGGTTACTCACGTATATTGCCTGAACCATAGACAACATACTTCTGCGTAGTCAGGCCTTCTAAACCCACTGGACCCCGCGCATGCAATTTATCAGTACTGATTCCGATCTCAGCGCCCAAGCCATATTCATAGCCATCGGCAAAACGAGTTGACGCATTCACCATAACTGAACTGGAGTCGACGGCACGAATAAAACGACGTGCCGTTGTATAGTTCTCAGTAACAATCGCATCCGTATGATGAGAGCCGTAGTGTTCGATGTGATCAATAGCCTGAGCCAGATCTTCAACGATTTTAACCGCTAGAATGGGGGCTAAATACTCTGTTTCCCAATCGGCTTCGACGGCATTAGTGAGCCCTTGAACCAACCCCTGACTAAGGGCACATCCACGCAGTTCAACATCAAATTTTTCGTACGCTTTCTGCAAATTAGGCAGTAGAGTGGCAGCAATATTTTTATGTAGCAGTAATGTTTCCATCGCATTACAGACACCAAAGCGATGCGTCTTAGCATTAACTGCAATCGCCAAGGCCTTATCTAGGTCTGCATCAGCATCGACATAGACATGGCAGTTGCCATCTAAGTGCTTTATTACTGGGATAGTTGCCTCGCGACTGACACGTTCAATCAGCCCTTTACCACCACGTGGCACAATAACACTGACATATTCCTGCATCTGAATCAGATGACGTACGGCTTCACGATCAGTGGTTGCTACCACCTGTACCGCCGCTGCAGGCAAACCCACTGCGGCTAATGATTCTTGAATCAACTTACCTATGGCTTGGTTCGAATGTATTGCCTCAGAGCCACCGCGTAAAATGGCGGCATTGCCAGACTTCAAACATAGGCCAGCAGCATCAGCTGTCACATTAGGACGTGATTCATAGATAATACCAATAACCCCTAAAGGCACTCGCATCTGACCGACTTCAATACCAGAAGGACGCACCGCAGAGTTGGACACCTGTCCAACTGGATCGGCTAAGCCAGCCACTTGGCGTAGGCCATCAGCCATCCCCACAATACGTGCTGGGTTAAGTTCCAAACGATCCAACAGTGCAGCATCTAAGCCATTCGCTTTGCCTGCATCAAGATCCAAGTGATTCTCAGCAATCAGCATTTCGGCCTCAGCTTCGATACGCTCTGCTAGTGTTAATAACACTTGATTCTTACTTTCACTAGAAGCCATCGCCATAGCTCGTGCTGCAGCTTTTGCCTGCTCACCCAGAGTAAGCATATACGCCGCTAAGGTCTGCTCTGTCATTTCTGTTTCCACGTCCATAAGTCCTCTGACACCCTTCAACGCGCTAACTTAAGCGCTATTTGTGTAAATCCTTGCCATGGCTCACCACTGGCACGTCCTTTGATCATCTGATCAGTCTCGGCACACTTCGCTAACAAGGCTTCCAATTGAGCTGGCTTATACTTGCGTGCCTGCATGCGCAAGGCATCTCGCTTGCTATAGGTAAACGCATTATGTGCAGCATTAGCAGAGCGGTCTGCACCAGGCGCGTTATAGCTTAATGCACGAACTAGCTCAGCCAATCCCCAGAGGACTAGATTCGGTGCTAAGGACTGTGCTTGCAGTTGCTTTAATACATGCACCACCTTGCCACGACTGCCAGCGAGTATGGCATCGACCAGATCAAATACAGTGAACTTGTTTTGATCCTCCATCCAGACATCGGCCTGTGCCGAGCCCTCTGCACTCAGCTGTAGCAGGGCTAACTTTTCAATCTCTTGTGCCGCTGCCAGCATATTACCTTCCGCCCTAGAGGCAATATATTCAGCAGTCGCTCGCTCTGCTTGTAATCCTTCTATTTGTAGACGCGCTTGCACCCATGCCACCAACTCATTTGCCTTTAATGGCCAAACCCGTAGGTGTGCACCAGCCTGGCTAATGCTTTGTACCCATTTAGATTTAAGGGCATTCTTTTCGATCTTACCGGCACGGATCAACAGCACTACATCTTCTGGTAGATTCTGGCAATACTCGACCAGCGCTTTACTACCGACCGTCCCCGGCTTACCACTGGGAATGTTTAATTCGATGAGTTTCTTCTGACTAAATAAGGATAGATTGGTTGTTTCACTGAGCAGCAGTGACCAGTCAAAACTGCGCTCAGCATGATAGCTCTGCCGCTCTTGATGACCGAGGTCAAAGGCCCTACATCGAAGCAACTGCAGCGCTTCATCAATCTGCAATGGCTCTTCACCCGATACCATATAGATTGGTAACAGGGTCTGACTGAGGTGGTCAGTGAGTTGTTGAGGCTTCAGCTCCAAATAGTATTCCGTCTTCTGCGTTATGCTTTATATTTAGTTATTATAGGCCTTTCTTGGTGAATATCCTCGCTTTTTTAGCACTTCCGGCAGGGATCAGAGCTAGGCCCCACAGTTATTTTAAAGGTTATATTGGCATGCACACAGAACGTATCGGCTTTATCGGTCCTGGTATTATGGGAAAACCCATGATGCATAACCTCCAGCGTGCTGGCTTTTCACTGTCGGTCTACGCTCGCCGCCAAGCCCAGTTAGATGAATTAGGTCTAGCTAACGTTCAGTCTTATGCAAGCCCCTCAGAACTCGCCTCAGTGGTCGATATCATTATTAGCTGCGTCTCAGATAGTAGTGATGTAGAGGAGGTCTTAACTGGCCCTTCAGGGGTAATTCACGGCATCAGGCCTGGTACCTTAGTTATCGACATGAGTACGATCTCAGCCGAGGTCACTAAACGCCTTGCTAACCAGCTTGAGGCAAAGCAAGCAAGCCTCTTAGATGCCCCTATTTCGGGGGGTGAGATCGGCGCTATTAATGGCACGCTCTCAATTATGGTGGGCGGCAGTACGATAGACTTTACACGCGCTCAAGCCGTGTTTGCCGCTATGGGCAGTAATATCGTACATATAGGCGATAATGGCGCCGGCCAGATCGCTAAAGCCTGCAACCAAATCCTAGCAGCACAGACCATGAATGCAGTGGCGGAAGCTTATTTATTGGCACAAAGTGCTGATGTCGATCCGGCCAAGGTGAGAGAGGCTTTACTAGGTGGTTTTGCCTATAGCCGAGTACTTGAGCTACATGGACAACGCATGCTCGAACAGAACTATGAGCCTGGTTTTAAAACTCATTTACATGCAAAGGATCTAGGCATCGCCCTAGACAGTGCTAAGGCCAATCAGATCGATTTACCTGGGGCTATCTTAGCATCTGAATTGCTGCAAAAACTACTTGAGCAAGGCGATGGCGAACTGGATTCAGCAGCCATCGCAAAGATTGTTGGTAGTGGTTAGTTAGCCACACTTAAGGCTTGTAGACGACGCATGATCAAGCGCGCGGCATCATTTCGCATCTCAGTATAAATCTCCTGCTCTTCACTCGATTTACCTAAGACTGAATTGATATCAAATAAGAATTCGCGGCTGAGCTTTATATTTTGATTAGGCAATAAATTCTTGCCCTCGGCATCTTTCACTGCAATACCAACGACCAACTCAAGCTCATACATACGTGCTTTACCATCCGAGTCTACCGACAGAATACGCTTACTAGTTTTCTCATTGAGTACATTGATGATAATCGATGCCTGTGTCTGATCGACCAACGGGAATTTATTCTCTTGGAATTGCCGTTGCAGTAAATCAACCATAATCGCAGCATTGCTAAGCGTATAGATATGGGTCTTAGCAAACCTTGCATCGAGCTTAACCTTGCCCGCAGGCTGAAAGCCACAAGCCATAAGTAAACTAATGAGTGCTAACACAGAGATAACTCGAAAAGCAGTTTTCACAATAAATTCCTTATTCATTCTATAAGCGATAAAGACAGCATCTCAGCATGCCTTTAAACCACAATATTGACTAGCTTATTTTTCACCACAATAACCTTACGTAAGGTCTTGCCTTCGATAAAACTTTGTATCTTTTCACTCGCCAGCGCAGTTGCTTCAATTGTCGCCTGATCGGCATCCGCTGCTATTGAAATCTTGTCTCGAAGCTTACCATTGACCTGCACGATTAGTTCAAAACTATCCTGCACCAGCGCCTCATCCAGGCTAACTGGCCAGGCAGCATCTTCTAGTGCCTGTTGCTGACCTAGCTCACGCCATAACTGGGTACAGATATGTGGGACTATAGGTGCCAACATCAAAACCAATGCCTGAATACCTTCACCGATCACCTGCCGGTCCTGTTGATCTGACAATGGATAACTAGTCATTTCATTGAGCAGCTCCATATTGGCTGCAATCGAGGTATTAAACGTATAGCGACGATCAAAATCATCACTGACCTTAGCAATTGTCAGGTGTACTTTTCGACGCAACTCTTTTTGCTTTACGTTTAAGTCTTGTTGTTTTGGTATCTTTATTTCAACTGTGTCTTCCTGCACAAACTGATAGACAAAGCGCCATAGTTTCTTCAAGAATCTAGCGGCACCATCAACACCCGTATCAACCCACTCTAAAGAATGCTCTGGTGGTGCAGCAAACATCGTGAATAAACGCACAGTGTCAGCACCAAAGGCTTCAATCAACTGCTCTGGATCGACCGTATTGCCTTTAGATTTAGACATCTTAGTACCATCTTTTAGCACCATGCCTTGTGTTAATAAATTGGTGAATGGTTCGTCGCTATCAACCAGACCTTCATCACGCATTAATTTATGAAAAAAGCGTGCATACAAAAGATGTAAGACGGCATGCTCAATACCACCGACGTATTGATCTACCGGTAACCAGTAGTTTGCACGCTCATCTAGCATCTGTTCTTTATTATCTTGTGAACAGTAACGCGCGTAATACCAACTTGATTCAAAAAACGTATCGAAGGTATCAGTTTCGCGACGTGCCGTCTTGCCACACTCTGGGCAGTCGACCGCAGCAAAGGATTCCATTTTATCTAAGGGTGAGCCCGCACCAGTTACGACTACATCTGTTGGCAGTTCCACTGGCAAATCCGACTCTGGCACAGGAACAGCACCACAGTCATCACAATAGATCACAGGGATTGGGCAGCCCCAATAGCGTTGGCGAGAAATACCCCAGTCACGCAAACGATAATTGACTCGCCGCTCACCCTGTTTGGCAGCTTCGACATGTTCCGCTATTGCTATAAAGGCTTGCTTTGAGGTCAGACCATCCCATGTTACTGAATTAATCAGTTGGCCATGCTCACAAAAAGCCGCTTCAGCCATATCGTGTTCATTGCCGTTTAAAGGGGTAATGACCTGCTTTAGCGGTAGTGCATACTTTTTCGCAAACTCCCAGTCTCGCTGATCATGTGCAGGCACACTCATCACCGCACCACTGCCATATTCGATCAAGACGAAATTAGCAATCCATACAGGCACTAACTCACCAGTAACCGGATGACGGGCGTTTAGACCGGTGGCACAACCTAGCTTCTCCATAGTACTGAGATCAGCCTCAGCCACCTTGCCCTGTCGGCATTGCTCAACGAAGGCTTTAATCTCATCATTATTTGCGGCTACTGCCTGCGCTACTGGATGTTCCGCTGCAATCGCGACATAGGTCACACCCATCAAGGTATCGGGCCGTGTGGTATACACTTCCAACGCTTCGAAATCAGCCTCCATTTCAAACCGCAGCTGTAAACCCTCTGAACGCCCTATCCAGTTCTGCTGCATGGTCCGAACCTGCTCCGGCCAGCCCTCGAGTTGTTTTACATCTTCGAGTAACTCATCGGCATACTGTGTGATCTTTAGGAACCACTGCGAGATTTCTCGGCGTTCGACTAAAGCACCTGAACGCCAGCCACGACCATCGATCACCTGCTCGTTAGCGAGTACAGTCTGATCTTCTGGATCCCAGTTTACGATCGCTTTTTTCTTGTAGACCAAACCTTTCTTTAGCAGCCGCGTAAATAACCATTGTTCCCAGCGATAGTAATCTGGTTTGCAGGTTGCCAGTTCGCGCTGCCAGTCATAAGCAAAACCCAAGCGCTGTAACTGTGCGCGCATATAGCTAATATTTTCATCAGTCCATTGTGATGGTGCGACTTTATTCTTAAGCGCTGCATTTTCTGCCGGCAAACCAAATGAATCCCAACCCATAGGCTGCATCACATTCTTACCCAACATGCGTTGATATCGGCTAATAACATCACCAATGGTGTAGTTACGAACATGCCCCATATGCAAGCGACCACTAGGGTATGGAAACATACTCAAGCAGTAGAATTTCTCTCGGCTGCTATCTTCAGTCACACTGAATATCTGATTGTCTGACCAGTAAGTTTGAATCTCTGATTCGATCTGACTGGCTTGGTAATTTTCTTCCATAGTTCTTATTCTTTTTTTACTTGGCTGCTTATGGGCTAATTGGAGTATGAGTAAAGCCTATCTACTACACCTCAGACTGATTTAGTACGTCCTGAGGCCGGCCCTAATGCTATCACTAAAAGCCCTAACGTTAAGACGAGAATAGCCGAATCCCCCCAATAGGAATAGGGTGTATGACCTCTGCGCGCCTGCACCTCGGCAGTTAATGTTTGCCGTTTAAATTGCTCTGTTTGCTGTAGCACACGCCCCATAGGATCGATCACAGCACTGATACCGGTCGAGGTTGAACGCAGTAAATAGCGTTCTGTCTCACGCGCCCTGACACGTGCGATTTGCAAATGCTGATGGGGCGCTAAGGAATTTCCAAACCAACTATCATTAGTTACGTTAATCAAGATTTGGGCCTGCGGTAGTGCGCGAATGATCTCACGACCAAAGATTGCTTCATAACAAATTGAAATACCTACCGGAATACCAGCAATAGATAACAATGGCGGCCCTACTCCTGAGCTTAGATCGGACATGGGGATGGTGACAAATCGGCGAAAAATATCGAATACCCATCGTAATGGTAGATATTCACCAAACGGCACTAGATGCTGCTTATCGTATTTCTGTAGCCCTTCACCAACCACGACTACTGAATTATAGGTTTTTTCTGGTTCTTTCTGATATCGAAATGAACCGCTGAGCAATTGTGTTGAACTAGCGATCAGCTGATTACGAAAGTCTCCTAAAAAGTCACGTTCAGCGATACGAAAATAAGTAGGAATAGCCGTTTCTGGCCAGATGATGACATCACGGTCTAAATGCTGTTGGCTCATCTCAAGATAGACCGCATAGATTTCTGCACGCCGATCTTGCGACCATTTCATTTCAACTGGAATATTGCCCTGCATGATAGCCACTTTAAGAGTGGAGCCAGTAACGTCTTCAGTCCATTGCTGCTGGCCTAGGGCTAATAGTAACCCGACTAACAAGAGACTGACCGCTGCGGGTAGTTTAAATCCTCTCGGTGAGCACCTGAGTGCGCGCAGCGCTGCTGAAAGCAATAAGGCCAAAGCCAGTATCACAGCACTTGCACCGAGCGTACCGAAAACCGGTAAGACACCCTGCAGGGGCGAGTCTATTACGCTATGCCCCAGTAATAACCAAGGGAAACCAGTAAATAACCAACCCCTGAGCCATTCCATGAGCAACCATAAGGCGATAAAGATTAACTCACCCGCTAATGCAGATGGACAATGTGATTCCAGTCGCGACACCAGCAGCAAGCAGCCACTCATGAAAAGACTCAGAGCCATTACAAAACAGAGTGTAATTAAAATGGCAACCGGCCAAGGGGCTTGGCCAAATTCGTACACACTATTGAATACCCAAGAAGTACCAAAGCCAAAATAACCCAAACCAAAATATAGTCCGGTTAAGGCAGGTCGTTGGAGTTGACGATGCAATAAGCGCAGAACGGCGATTGCAATCAATGCTACCCACCATAGCTTAAATGGTGAGAAAGCGAATACGGTAAGGGCACCGATAGGAAAAGCAAGTAACGGTGATTGCATTAACTTGGTTGGCAGAGCAATCACCAGTTCAATCTCTACGTACGGCTAACTTTTAATAAATGCAGTCGACGACTGTCAGCACGTACAACTTCAAATATTAATTTTTGGTACTGTGTCTTTTCACCACTCTTGGGGACTCGACCAAATTGCTTAGTGATAAGGCCGCCAATGGTATCAAAATCATCCTCAGCCAAAGCCACTTCAAAGAATTCGTTGAAGTCTTCAACCGGGGTTAAACCCTTGACCAGTGCGTGTTTTTTTTCTTCTGAATAGGTGATGTATTGGTCTTCTGCTAGATCATGCTCATCACTGATATCACCAACGATCTGTTCTAAAACATCTTCGATCGTAACTAACCCTGACACACCACCATATTCATCAACGATGATCGCCATATGATTACTTGATTTACGAAATTCGTTAAGCAATACATTTAGACGTTTGCTCTCTGGCGACATATACGCAGGTCGTAGAATATCGCGAATACTAAATTCATCGGTATTACTGTCGACCAAGTAACGCAGCAAATCTTTTGCCAACAGAATACCAACCACTTCATCGCGGCTTTCACCAATAACTGGAAATCTAGAATGTGCAGATTGAATAATAATCGGCAACATTTCTTGCACTGAGAGCTTCTCATCGACTACAACCATTTGCGATCGCGGAATCATAATGTCACGCACTTGCATTTCAGACACCTGTAAGGCGCCTTCAATCATGGTTAAAGCACTGGAATCGAACAAATTACGTTCTTGCGCATCCTGCAGGATCTCGACTAATTCTTGGCGATCCTTAGGTTCACCAAGAAAGAATTGATTAAGTCGGGCGAGCCAAGTCTTTGGCGTCACGGGATCAGCCACGGCGGTTGCACTTGGTAGCTGTGCCTAGGCCAGCAGAATAGAGAATTATCGTCACGTTAGTGATAGGGATTTTCAAATCCTAGTTTTTTAAGAATTGCTGTTTCTGTATCTTCCATACGTTCGGCATCCGCCTCTTCGTAGTGATCAAAACCTAGCAAATGCAGAATACCATGCACTGTGAGATGCGCCCAGTGGCTAATTTCACTTTTACCCTGCTGCTCTGCTTCGGCACTGACTACGGGGGCACAAATGACGATATCTCCTAGAAATATGATCTCTGCCGCGGATTCTTCAGGCATCGCTGCTAGCTGTTGCCAGTCTGCCGGTAACTCTGTTGGTAACTCACAAGGAAAGGCCAAAACGTTGGTAGTCCCTTCTTTATTGCGATATTGCTGATTCAGGCTAGCCATTTCATCACGATCAACGATACGAAGAGACACATCTGATGTGGCCTCAACCATTGAATCTATGGCCGTTGCCCATGCTTGAAATAGTTCCGCACTCGGGGCTGTAGGGAAATTGGCTGCCGTTTGCAGCCCGATGGTGATCATGATGGGTCTTGAGTATGCTGTGATTTATCGTAGTCGTCATACGCTTCGATAATATGCTTAACCAGTGGATGTCGTACGACATCACCCGATTTAAAGTGATTAAATTTGATCTTTTCGACATCACTCAAAACCTCAATCGCATTACGCAACCCTGACATGCGCGGGTTCGGTAAATCAATCTGGGTCACATCACCTGTGACGACGGCCTTAGAACCAAAACCAATACGCGTTAGAAACATCTTCATTTGGTCTTTAGTCGTATTTTGCGCCTCGTCTAAAATAACAAAGGCATCATTCAGGGTACGGCCACGCATATAGGCTAAAGGGGCCACCTCAATAATGGTTTTTTCAATCAATTTATTCACTCGATCGAAACCCATCATTTCATATAACGCGTCATATATAGGGCGCAAATAAGGATCAATCTTTTGTGCTAGATCTCCTGGCAGAAAACCTAATCTTTCACCGGCTTCTACAGCTGGACGAACCAGTACTAGGCGTTCTACCTTCTCCGAATCTAACGCTTCAACCGCACAGGCAACTGCTAGATAGGTCTTACCCGTGCCCGCCGGACCAATGCCAAACGTAAGATCATTTTTCAATACATCACGGACATATCTTTCCTGATTCTTACCGCGCGGCTTAATGATGCTACGCCGGGTGCGAATCACAACATCAGATGGTTTTTCAGATTCGCCATTGTTAATACTTTCAACTTCAGAAGATTGTAAATGCAAGTGGATCAGCTCCTTAGTCAGCACTTCTTTACGAGTTACTGAGTATAGATTTTTGATAATTTTAGTCGCCGTCCGAATGTTTTTTGTATCACCCGAAATATTGAACAAGTTACCACGATGACCGATCTCAACGGTAAGGCGTTCTTCAAGCTGTTTCAGGTGTTGATCAAACGGACCACAGAGATTGGCTAGACGTGGATTTTCACCTGGTAATAGCGTGAGTGTTACGGTATCCAATGGCGCACTCAATGAATTGTCCTAGTCTTCAAGAAACGAGGATTCCACGTAATGAATTGGGATTGGCCTCGGTAATCTTTACCTTAACCAATTGGCCATAGGTATCCTCACTCGCAGCAAAATTAACCACGCGATTGTTTTCGGTCCGTCCAGCAACTTCTTCCGCATCCTTTTTCGATGGTCCATTAACCAGCACCACCTGCTCACTACCCACCATATTGGTCGAGATCTCACTTGCCATCTGCAGAATACGAGCCTGCAGAATTTGTAGCCGTTCCTTCTTCACAGCGAGTGGTGTCTCATCGAGTAAATCCGCCGCTGGAGTGCCAGGACGTGCGCTAAAGATAAAGCTAAAGGAGTAATCGTAAACAACATCTTCAATCAACCGCATTGTGTCCTCAAAATCTTTATCCGTTTCTCCAGGAAAGCCAATAATAAAGTCTGAAGACATACTGATATCAGGACGATGAGTCCGTAACTTACGCACCCTAGATTTGTATTCTAGCGTGGTATACCCACGTTTCATTGCCGCAAGAATGCGGTCAGATCCACTTTGGATCGGCAGATGCAGATGATTCACTAGCTTGGGTATTTCTGAATAGGCTTCAATCAGCTCATCACTAAATTCCAGCGGATGAGAAGTGACGTAACGAATACGCTCAATCCCCTCAATCTCAGCTACATAATGTAATAACAAGGCAAAGTTCGCTGTTTGCCCTCCATCCATTACACCGTAATAACCATTTACGTTTTGCCCAAGCAGAGTAATTTCTTTCACCCCTTTCTCGGCAAGCTGAAGGATCTCAATTAGGACGTCATTCAGTGGCCGACTAATCTCTTCACCACGGGTGTAAGGTACGACACAATACGAGCAATATTTACTACAGCCTTCCATGATAGAAACAAAGGCACAGGGCCCTTCCACTCTAGGTGCTGGCAAACTGTCAAACTTTTCAATCTTAGGGAAGGAAATATCAACCACAGACTTACCTTGATCTCTAGCCTGATCAATCATATTTGGCAGCCGATGTAGTGTTTGCGGACCAAATACGACATCCACCTGTGGTGCACGGCGTTTTAACGCCTCGCCTTCTTGACTAGCAACACAGCCACCGACACCGATGATCAGATCTGGATTCTTTGCCTTCAGCTTTTGCCATTGACCTAATTGCGAAAACACCTTCTCTTGTGCTTTTTCGCGAATAGAACAGGTATTCAGTAACAGAACATCCGCTTCTTCCGGATTATCAGTCAACTGCATATCTTTGGCATCGATAAGAACATCCGCCATCTTGTCCGAGTCATACTCGTTCATTTGGCAGCCATGCGTTTTAATAAATACTTTTTGCTTCATAGGTACATTGTATCAACGATTGCGCATGATGGTATGCCCCAAACATTACAATTATGCTATTAAATAGAGGTAGTTCTTAGAAATTAGGCAGACAAACCATGGTAATTGGCTTGGGCTAATTGGCATGGCCTACAACGCGAGGTAGTATGGGCGGTTAATGATCTACCTCTAGATAGAAATCACCGTCCCCAAGTTACCGGTATTCTGGCAAAACCATGCATTTATTACGTTATTTCTACTCAAGTTATCCCAGACGCACCCTCATCGTCTGCATCGCGGTTACCTTTGCCAGCATAATTACTGCCGCTACACTAATGGCTATGCCTGTCTTATTGATCAGTATGGTTGGCAAGCAGACTGCCAAAGTGCAGATGTTTTTCCAGTTTTTTGAAAACATTGGTATTACACCAACCACAGAGAATATGGTCACATTCCTATTAGTAGGAATCACCGTGCAAAGTATTATTTTTGGTATTGCACGGGTTTACGCAGGCTTCACTGTAGCGAAGATTGTTAAAGATTTACGCATACATTTGCTTACCTCGGTATCTCAAACAGAGTGGAAGTTTTTTACTAGTCGCTCTAGCGGTGAATACACTGCGGCATTAGTCAGTGAGGCTGAACGCTCTGGCCAGGGCTACATGACGATTGTTGATATCGTCTGCATTATTGTTCAGATGATTGCCTACCTTACAGTGGCCTTTCTTATCTCATGGGAAGTCGCCACGATAGCTATCGTCACTAGTCTCTTACTGGTATTACTGTTCAGCCGTTTAGTTGGGTATAGCCGTCAAGTCGGTGCTGACACCACCCTTATTATTCGCAAGATTACATCGCAATTAACCGACTCCTATCGCAGTATTAAGCCGCTAAAGGCGATGGCGAGAGAACGACATGTACAAGCTGTACTCGATAGCTATGCAAAACAACTCAAAGTGACCTATCGAAAATCAACCATCGCATCAGAAACCCTAGATATGCTGCAAGAAATTATTCTGATGACTACCATCGTGCTCACTGTCTATTTTTCTTTCCGTCATCTAGAGCTACCTCTCGCCTATGGTTTTATTCTAGTGATTTTATATCTGCGCTCGATGAAATTTTTTGGCAAGGCACAAAAACTCTACCAAAATTTTGTCGATGATAATGAGGCGTATCGGCAGATCATTGAACTAATTGACCTCAATACAGAGAATGCTGAACGTCGAGATGGCGTTAAGCAGCATTTACTAGATGGCGATATTCTCTTTCAAAATCTCAGCTTCAGTCACCCTGATAAACCAGTACTGACCGAAGCCGTGGCCGTCATCCATCAGCATAAACTGAACTCGTTCATTGGTCCGTCAGGTGCTGGTAAGACTACGTTAGTTGATCTACTCTGCGGCTTACACCAACCTAGTGGTGGAAAGATATTAATTGATGGTATTCCATTAGACGAATTAGATATTCAGCATTGGCGCCAACAGATTGGCTATGTCACACAGGAAAATAGCCTGTTGAATTCAAGTATCAAAGACAATGTCACTTTAGGTGAACCCAGCTATAGCAATGATGAAATAACTACCGCCCTAGCAAAGTCTAAAGCGATGGACTTTGTCGCAGAGTTACCTCTAGGTATAGAAACAGTGGTAGGTGAAAATGGTGCCCAACTATCAGGCGGCCAACGCCAACGAATCTTAATTGCACGCGCCTTGGTACACTCGCCTCGTTTACTCATACTGGATGAAGCAACCAGTGCATTAGATAGTGGGACAGAGCTGGCCTTGAGTCAGATATTCAAAGAACTCAGTCAAGAAATTACGGTCATCTCTATCTCTCACCGTCCTGCTATCGTCGATGTATCCGATCATGTTTATCAGCTCGGTGACGGTAAGCTATCCGAAGTTGTAGCATAAAAAAAGAGCTACAGAATAATTCTGCAGCCCTCTTAGTACTCACCCAGAGCCTGATCTAAAAGCCCTGGCCGTTATGTGGGATTACCCAACTAAAACGGTATATCGTCATCAAAATCATCGGCCATACCGCCACCTGCTGGAGCTGGAGTATTACTACTCGCTGGCGCTGCAGAAGCTTGATTGTTGCTACTGTCAAAACCTGTAGAGCCTGAACTTGATGCCCCTGAAGAGGCTGATCCGCGGCCACCTAGCATCTGCATCTCATTCGCTACAATCTCTGTAGTGTAACGATCAGCACCGCCCTGGTCTTGCCACTTACGTGTTTGTAATTTCCCTTCAACGTATACCTGTGAACCTTTACGTAAGTATTCACCTGCGATCTCAGCCAACTTACGATAAAAGACAATGCGATGCCATTCAGTACGCTCTTGCTTCTCACCAGTGCTTTTATCGTTCCAGCTTTCTGATGTCGCTACCGTGATATTACAGACCGCGCCACCACTGGGCATATACTTTACTTCCGGATCTTGTCCTAAATTACCGACAATGATTACCTTATTGATACCTCTAGCCATGTTTCCCCCTCGTGAGCTAATTTAAATTAGCAAATTTTTCGATACATTTTTGTTCTATAAAACGTTGCTTATCGATACGCAAATAAGCCACACCTTGTTCACCGATAACAGCGGCATCTAGGACACCTTCAAAATCTTGTAACTGCTGCGCTACTACAGCAGCTTGTTGCGACGCCATCACACCCACTTGAAAACTATAACTGGGCCGGTGATCTGGCTTGCGCATACTGAATGCTACTAGAAACCATAGCGTAAGCATAATCGCAGCGAACAAAAATACGCCACTGGCGTCATAACGCTGCAGGATCAAGCCTGATGCACTACCACCAACGAAGGCACCAAAGAACTGACTACTTGAAAACACCCCCATAGCTGCACCCTTATTACCTGCATTACAGGTTTTTGAAACCAGTGATGGCAAGGTTGCTTCCAGTAGGTTAAACCCCCAGAAAAACACTACCATGGCGAGTATGAAGGACCAAAAGCTGAGATCAGACTGAAATAGACTCAGTTGAGACAAAATACAGAGAAAAATGGCAGCTAATAAGACCTCTTTTGTCTTCTGTTTTTTCTCGCTGAAAATGATGCTCGGAATTAGTAATACAATCGAAGCCAGCATGACTGCGAGATAGACCTGCCAGTGATCAGCCATGTCTAATGCAAATTGTTTTTGCAACATGCTTGGCACCACGACGAATACCGCCGTCAACACCATGTGTAGGATAAAGACACCAAAATCCAAACGCAGTAACTGGGCGTTATTGATTGCCAGACCCAAGCCACGTCGACCGACTGATAGTTCAGACTGCATCTTTGGCAATTGAACATTAGGCACTAAAAACGAAACAATTAGGATGCCTAGCAATGCTAATACAGCCGTCAGCCAAAATATCCCAGGGACACCGAACCAATCCTGTAGTATTGGGCCTAGAATCAATGCCAACATAAATGAGAAGCCTATACTGCCGCCAATAATCGCCATGACCTTTGTACGGTGCTGTTCTCGCGTCAGATCGGCGGCCAAGGCCATAACGGCGGCGGCAATCGCTCCCGTACCCTGTAAAGCGCGACCTATAATGATCCATTCTATGCTTGTTGCCAGGGCAGCGACTACGCTACCTAATGCAAACAACAGCAAACCAAAAATAATTACTGGTTTACGCCCGATACGATCCGACCAAATACCAAAAGGAATTTGGAATATAGCCTGTGTTAAACCATAGATCCCTATCGCCACACCGATTAGAAAAGGAGTAATGTCGGCAAGCCTCTCGGCGTACAACACAAATACCGGCAAGATCATAAATAAGCCTAGCATTCGTGTGGAATAGATTAAGGCAAGCGAAATTGCCGCGCGACGCTCAATCGAATTCATTCTGTTGGCTCATGTTGTATACATTGACTTAATTATTTTGCGTCAGCTTATGGAAACCACGTATATTAGCAAGTTTACCCCCAGCGAAGGAACTAGACGCCTGTAAATATGACCGCGATACAGATCAGAGGGGCGCGTACCCACAACCTAAAAAATATAGACATTGATCTCCCGCGCGATCAACTCATCGTGATTACAGGGCTATCTGGCTCTGGAAAATCATCACTGGCATTCGATACTATTTTTGCCGAAGGCCAACGCCGCTATGTAGAGTCTTTATCGGCCTATGCTAGACAATTTTTGGCACGCATGGAAAAGCCTGATGTCGACACCATCGAGGGCTTATCTCCTGCCATCTCGATTGAACAAAAATCGACCTCACACAATCCGAGGTCAACTGTCGGCACCATCACTGAGATCTATGACTATCTTCGCTTGCTTTATGCACGCGTAGGCACACCTATGTGCCCAACGCATGCCCTAGCCCTCAATGCGCAGACTATCAGTCAAATGGTCGATCAAGTCATGAAAATGCCTGCTGATAGCCGCTTAATCCTGTTAGCACCAGTGGTCCAGAATCGCAAAGGCGAGCATATCCAGCTTTTACAACAGATGCATGCACAAGGCTTTTTACGTGCACGTATTGATGGTGAAGTATATGAACTGGATGAGCCACCAAAATTAGATCTACGCAAGAAGCATACTATTGAAGTTGTGATCGATCGCTTCAAGGTAAAGCCTGACATTGAACAACGTTTAGCCGAATCCTTTGAAATGGCCTTAAAACTTGCCGATGATATCGCTGAGATTGCCTTTATCGATGACCCTAAGGCTGAGTCAGTTGTTTTCTCAGCACGTTTCGCCTGTCCGAAATGTGGTTATAGCGTAACTGAGCTAGAACCTCGCCTATTCTCATTCAACAACCCTATTGGTGCTTGTTCTAGCTGTGATGGCTTAGGTATTGAGGAATATTTTGAATCTGAATTGATTGTTGCCTCACCGCACTTAAGTTGTGCCGGTGGAGCCATTCGAGGTTGGGACCGACGCAATGCGCATTACTCACAGATGCTTGCTTCCTTGGCTGAACATTACTCTTTCGATGTCGAAACTCCATTCCAAGATTTACAGCAATCAGCACAAGACATCATTCTCTACGGCAGTGGAGATGAGCTCATTGAATTCAATCACATCAATGAACATGGAAAAAATAGTACTCGCTCACATACCTTTGAAGGCATTATTCCAATCATGCAACGTCGTTACCGTGAGACTGATTCCAGCATGGTACGTGATGAGCTAAGCAAATATTTAGCACAACAAAAATGTGAGAGTTGTGCCGGTGAACGATTAAATGAAGCGGCCCGAAATGTCTTTATTTGCGAACGTAACCTCCCTTCTATTACGCGCATCTCAATTCGTGAGGCCTTACATTTTTTCGACACACTAGAATTAGCAGGACAAGCGGCTAAGGTAGGCGATAAGATTATCAAGGAAGTGCGAGCACGCCTCTCCTTTCTTGTCGATGTTGGTCTGGACTATCTCAGCCTTGAACGCAGTGCAGATACGCTCTCTGGTGGTGAAGCCCAACGTATTCGATTAGCCTCACAGATTGGCTCTGGCCTAGTCGGTGTCATGTATGTGTTGGATGAACCGTCCATCGGTCTACACCAACGTGATAACCAGCGACTGATTAATACCTTAATTCGCTTACGTGATCTTGGTAACACGGTTATCGTAGTTGAGCATGATGAGGAAGCCATACGAGCAGCGGATTATGTCGTTGATATTGGCCCTGGTGCCGGCATCCATGGTGGTGAAATCATTTCTGCTGGTAAGCCGGAATATGTCGCTCAAGATCAAAGCTCTTTAACCGGTCAGTATTTATCAGGTGCGCTCAAGATTGATGTACCAGAAAAGCGCCATCCAGTGGATCAGAACCGCATCTTAAGTATCCGTGGTGCCACTGGTAATAATCTAAATGATGTCGATGCTGATTTCCCACTCGGCTTATTTGTTGCTGTGACCGGTGTATCAGGCTCCGGGAAGTCAACCTTAGTCAACAACACCTTGTATGCCGCACTCGCCCGTAAACTGAATAAATCCAGTATCTACTGCGAGCCTTATCGTGAAATCGAGGGCCTAGAACATATCGATAAGATTGTAGATATCGATCAAAGCCCGATTGGACGCACACCGCGATCCAACCCTGCAACCTATACCGGTTTATTTACGCCTATTCGAGATCTCTTCGCTGGCACACAGGAGTCACGAGCACGTGGCTACACACCGGGACGCTTTAGCTTCAATGTTAAGGGCGGCCGCTGTGAGTCTTGCCAAGGTGATGGTGTGATACGCGTTGAAATGCATTTCCTACCAGATGTCTACGTTCCCTGTGAAATGTGTAAGAGTAAACGCTACAACCGCGAGACACTGGAGATTCGTTACAAAGGTAAGAATATTTATGATGTCTTACAAATGACGATTGAAGATGCTGTCGAATTTTTTAATGCAGTACCTTCAATTAAGCGTAAATTAGAAACCCTCTGCTCGGTGGGCCTGACCTACATTACCCTTGGTCAGAGTGCGACCACCCTCTCTGGTGGTGAAGCACAACGTGTAAAACTATCCCGTGAGCTCTCAAAGAGAGATACCGGGAAAACACTTTATATTCTTGATGAACCAACTACCGGCTTACACTTCCATGATGTTGCACAGCTCCTAGGAGTACTGCATAAGCTGCGTGAACAAGGCAATAGTGTGATCGTCATTGAGCATAACCTGGATGTCATTAAGACAGCCGACTGGATGATCGATCTCGGCCCTGAGGGTGGCTCAGGAGGTGGTGATATCGTTGCTACTGGAACACCAGAAGAGGTCAGCAACAATCCGAAGTCACATACAGGTAGTTATTTAAAAGCGCTATTGGCAGGAACAGGTTAATCTGGAAAAAGTATAGAAATGCAGACATAAAAAAAGCCAGAACAAGTCTGGCTTTTTTTATCAAACAAATCGCTTAGGCTTATTCTGGACGGTCAACCAATTCAACCAAGGCCATTGGGGCCTTATCACCAGTACGTAAACCACATTTTAAGATGCGTAAGTAACCACCTGGACGCGCCTTATAACGAGGGCCAAGCTCAACAAACAATTTACCTACCGCAGCCTTATCACGTAAACGAGCAAAGACCAGGCGACGTTTAGCTACAGAATCATCCTTAGCATGTGTAATGAGTGGCTCAAGTACACGGCGTAATTCTTTTGCTTTTGGCAAAGTAGTTCGAATCACCTCATGTTCAACCAATGAAACCGCCATATTGCGAAACATCGCATTACGATGCGCATCGGTCCGGTTTAATTTTCTTCCTGCATATCTATGTCGCATAACTATTACCTAATAAATCTTTAAATGAGGGGCTTACGCTCTTCTTTCATTTGAGCTGGTGGCCAGTTTTCTAGGCGCATACCTAGCGAAAGACCATGCGAACCCAATACGTCTTTAATTTCTGTTAGTGACTTTTTACCTAAGTTCGGAGTCTTCAGTAATTCAACTTCGGTACGTTGAATTAAGTCACCAATATAGTAAATGTTTTCGGCCTTCAAGCAATTAGCTGAACGTACTGTCAATTCCAAATCATCCACTGGACGTAATAGAATTGGATCAATCTCTGCTTCAACCCAAGCTGCTTCTTCTTGCTCACTACCTTCAAGTTCAACGAAGACAGTTAATTGCTGCTGCAAGATACCTGCTGCTTTACGTACAGTCTCTTCAGGATCAACTGTACCATCAGTCTCAAGCTCAATAATCAGCTTATCTAAGTTCGTACGCTGTTCAACACGTGCGCTTTCTACACTGTAAGAAACGCGACGTACCGGACTAAAGCTAGCGTCTAACAGAAGCGAGCCAATAGGACGCTCTTCATCAGTACGACGTTGTGTTGCAGGAACGTAACCACGACCGGTAGCGACCTTCATGGTCATGCTCAATGAACCATTCGACGTGATGTTAGCGATCACATGCTCAGGATTAATGATTTCAACATCGGCATCACCCTGGATATCAGCGGCTGTAACCACACCAGGTCCGACTTTATTGATAACTAAGCTAGCTTCAGTCTTATTGTGTAAGACAACTGCAAGCCCTTTCAGATTCAATAAGATATCGACTACATCTTCATGTACACCTTCAATAGCAGTGTATTCATGTAGCACGCCTTCAATTTGCACTTCAACAACAGCACTACCTTGAATAGACGATAACAAGATGCGACGGAGCGCATTACCTAGAGTGTGGCCAAAACCACGTTCTAAAGGCTCTAAAACAATTTTGGCGTTGCGTGGGCTAATGACATTAACGTCAACTAACCTTGGCTTTAATAGCTCATTTGAACTAGACACTATGTGTACCTCTCAGACTATGGTTACTTCGAGTAAAGCTCGACGACTAGTTGCTCGTTGATATCGGCAGATAGATCGGAACGATCAGGCACCATTTTAAAGGTTGCTTTCATCTGCTTACTATCTAATTCGATCCAATGAGGTAAACCGAATTGTTCGGCAGTACTCAATGAGTCTTGAATGCGTAATTGCTTGCGCGACTTCTCACGTACTGAAATCACGTCATCTGCTTTCACTTGGTAGGAAGGAATGTTAACTACAGATCCATTCACTTCAATCGCCTTGTGACTGACTAACTGACGACACTCAGCACGAGTCACGCCGAAGCCCATACGATAAACCACGTTATCTAAGCGGCATTCGAGTAGCGCTAACAGGTTCTCACCGGTAGAACCTTTTTGATTCGATGCTTTCTTAAAGTAATTGCGGAATTGACGCTCAAGTACACCGTAAGTACGACGTAACTTTTGCTTTTCACGCAGCTGTAAACCGTAGTCAGACAGACGTGTTCGTTTGTCACCGTGTTGGCCTGGTGGCTTGTCCGCTTTACATTTTGAATCTAAAGGACGCGCACGGCTCTTGAGGAACAAATCAGTTCCTTCGCGGCGCATTAACTTACATTTTGGTCCTAGGTATCTTGCCATATCTAACTACACTCTTCTGCGCTTAGGTGGGCGACATCCGTTATGAGGAATAGGGGTTATATCTTTAATATTTGTGATGCGAAAACCAAGGGAATTCAGCGAACGTACCGCCGACTCACGACCTGGTCCTGGTCCTTTGACCATAACATCAAGATTTTTCATGCCGTAATCTAAGGCTACTGTGCCACAACGCTCAGCTGCGACCTGTGCAGCGAATGGCGTGCTCTTACGAGAACCACGGAAACCAGAACCACCCGAAGTTGCCCAGCAAAGTGCATTTCCTTGGCGATCAGTGATCGTGATAATAGTATTATTGAAAGAAGCGTTAATATGCGCGATACCATCAGTAACGACGCGTTTTACCTTCTTCTTCTTTGGTGCTGCTTTGTTAGTTGCCATGCCTTATATACTCAATCTATTTCTTAATAGGTCGACGCGGGCCTTTGCGCGTACGAGCGTTGTTTTTCGTGCGTTGTCCACGTAGTGGTAGTCCACGACGATGACGAATGCCACGGTAAGTACCAAGATCCATCAATCGCTTGATGTTCATTGAAACTTCACGACGTAGATCACCCTCTACAGGTGCTTTAGCAACTTCTGCGCGAATCTTTTCGACTTCTTCTTCGGTCAGATCTTTAATCTTGACGTCAGTACCAACACCGGTAGCTGCACAAATCTCTTGCGCACGGGTACGACCTACGCCGTAGATTGAGGTCAGCGCAATCACAGTGTGCTTGTGTACTGGAATATTAATTCCGGCAATACGGGCCACGTTTTTCTCCTGAAAATAAATTCCTACCTTAAATGTAGGAAGCTGTAAATTTTACCAATTAAATCAATTGTTTCAATGCGTTTAAGCTTAGCTTAACCCTGACGTTGTTTGTGCCGAGGATCAGTACAAATTACACGTAATACTCGATTACGACGTACGATCTTGCAATTACGACAAAGTTTTTTAACAGATGCTCTAACTTTCATTCGATATCTCCTAGCGTAGACGGCCTTCGCGCCCACCTTTCAAATTCGCTTTCTTCATCAGACCCTCATACTGCGAGGACATCAAATGAGACTGCACTTGGCCGATAAAGTCCATGACTACGACCACAATAATTAATAAAGAAGTACCACCAAAGTAGAAAGGTACATTCCATTTCAAAATCAAAAACTCAGGCATTAAACACACTAAGGTGATGTATATTGCGCCAACTGCTGTCAATCGAGTCAATACGCCATCGATGTAACGTGCACTTTGCTCACCAGGTCGTATTCCTGGGATAAAAGCGCCTGAACGCTTCAGGTTATCTGCAGTCTCTCGCGAATCGAACACGATCGCTGTGTAGAAAAAACAGAAAAACACAATTGCTAGAGCATAAAACAACACATACAGTGGTTGCCCTGGTGCTAGTGTCGCAGAGATATCCTGCAACCAGCCCATGCCTTCAATGTTACCAGCCCACTGCCCTAGTGTTGCCGGAAACAAGATAATACTTGAAGCAAAGATAGGCGGAATAACACCAGCCATATTCAACTTCAGTGGCAAGTGACTAGACTGTGCCGCGTACATTTTACGGCCTTGCTGTCTCTTTGCGTAGTTCACCGTTATGCGGCGTTGACCACGCTCAACAAAAACGACAAAACCAGTCACTACAATTGCCATAACAAATAATAAAAGGACTAGTGCGCTGGACAATTCACCAGTTCGCGCTAATTCCAAGGTACCGCCTACCGCAGAAGGTAAACCAGCGACAATACCTGCAAAGATAATAATTGAAATACCGTTTCCAATACCTCGTTCAGTGATCTGCTCACCCAACCACATTAAAAACATGGTGCCAGTAACCAAACTCAAAGCTGCTGTAAATATGAAGCTGGTGCCAGCAGATATCGCTACACCTTGATTCTGTAAGGCAATACTTACACCAATCGCCTGGAAGGTTGCTAAAACAACAGTACCGTAACGCGTGTACTGTGTGATCTTACGACGACCCGCTTCACCTTCTTTCTTCAATTCTTTAAGTGCCGGTACAACCGCACTCATCAATTGCATGATAATCGAAGCCGAAATATACGGCATGATTCCCAATGCAAAGATACTTAAACGCTCTAATGCGCCACCGGAGAACATGTTGAACATGCCTAAGATGGTGCTGCTCTGTTCTTCAAAGAACCTAGCCATAGCGGCTGGATCGATGCCCGGCGTTGGAATAAACGTTCCAAGACGGAAAACAATCAAGGCCATAAGCACGAAAGCCAGACGCTGTCGCAGTTCTGACCCTTTACTCAGTCCTCCAGTGGAGGCTGCCATATTCGCTCGAGAGCTAGACATTCGCTTTACTCTTCGATGCTACCGCCAGCTGCTTCAACAGCTGCCTTTGCGCCCTTAGTAAAGTTTAATCCTTTTGTCTTAACTGCTGTGGTGATTTCACCAGACAATATGACTTTCACTTTTTGTGTGAACGCAGGAACCAAGTTCTCTGCTTTTAATGCTTCAATATCAATCACGTCAGCCTTAGCTAACAATAGTTCTGGCAAACGTAACTCTGCGGTTAGGCGTGCTTTTCGTGAACTGAAACCAAATTTAGGTAGGCGACGTTGTAGGGGCATTTGACCACCTTCAAAACCAACCTTATGGAATCCACCAGAGCGTGACTTCTGACCTTTATGACCACGGCCACAGGTTTTACCCCAGCCAGATCCGATACCACGACCGACACGTTTGCTGTCTGGACGGCTACCTGCTGCAGGCTTTAACGAATTTAAACGCATTTTATACTTCCTCAACCTTAAGCATGTATTCAATCTTATTGATCATTCCGCGATTCTCAGGCGTATCAATAACCATTACTGGGTTATGGATGCGACGGATGCCAAGCCCACGTACACAGGCCTGGTGCGCCTTAAGGCGACCGTGAATGCTTTTAATTAGAGTGACTTGTAATTGCTTGCTCATGACTAACCTATAATCTCGTCGACTGATTTACCACGCTTAGATGCAATCGCGTCAGGCGACTGGATACTTGCGAGGCCGGCGATAGTTGCTCGTACTACGTTGATAGGGTTACGAGAACCGATAATTTTAGCGGTGACATTACGAACACCTAAAACCTCGAACACTGCGCGCATTGCACCACCTGCAATAATACCAGTACCTTCAGAGGCTGGTTGCATGTGGACCTTAGCCGCACCGTGAATACCGACTTTAGCGTAATGCAGAGTACCATCTTTCAGAGGGATGTCTTGCATGTTACGACGTGCTTTTTCCATTGCTTTTTGAATAGCAACAGGCACTTCTTTCGCTTTGCCATAACCGAAGCCAATCTTACCTTCCCCATCACCTACTACTGTAAGTGCGGTGAAGCCAAATTGACGGCCACCTTTTACAACTTTGGCAACACGATTAACGGCAACTAATTTCTCTTGCAGTCCGTCGGCGCTTTTATTTGTTACTTCTGATCCAGCCATTGCTTCGTCAACCTTTAATTAAAACTCAAGACCAGCTTCACGCGCAGCATCTGCTAACGCTTGAATACGACCATGATATTTGAATCCTGAACGATCAAAGGCGACTTTAGATACGCCTTTCTCTTTCGCACGTTCCGCAATGAGTTTACCGACTAATTTAGCGGCTTCTACATTTCCGGTGTGCTTAACATTCGATCGGACATCACTTTCGAGTGATGAACCCGCAGCTAATACACTCGCTGAACCATCTATCAGCTGAGCATAAATATGCTGTGGAGTACGATGTACACATAATCGTACAGCGTTTAACCCACTGATAATGTAGCGAGTCTTTTTCTTACGACGATTTCTAGATTGTTTTTTGTCCATTTCGCTTATCTGCTAATTATTTCTTCTTGGCTTCTTTACGAAGGATACGTTCACCGGCGTACTTAACACCCTTACCTTTATAAGGCTCAGGCGGTCTAAAAGCACGAATCTCTGCGGCAACTTGACCAACTCGCTGCTTATCAGTACCTGTGATAACGATCTCTGTCTGACTTGGAGTCTCGATCGTAATACCTTCAGGCACTGCGTAGTCTACGGGATGAGAGAAACCAAGTGCTAAGTTCAAAGTCTTACCTTTGGATTGCGCACGGTAACCAACACCAACGAGTTCTAATTTCTTTTCAAAACCGGCTGAAACACCCGTAATGATATTATTCAACAAAGCACGCATGGTGCCAGCCATTGCATAGTCGCTAACACTTTTCGGGCTAACAGATAGAATCTTCTCTTCCTGTGCCACGGATACAGCGTCATGCAGAACCATGTTCATTTCACCTTTTGATCCCTTGGCATAAAACTCTTGGCCGTTGATTTTCACTTCAACGCCAGCTGGGATTTCAATCGGTTGTTTTGCAACTCTAGACATATTCTTTAAACCTGTTTACTCAACAGTACAAATAACTTCGCCGCCACAACCCGCTTGACGCGCTGCACGGTCAGTCATTAGACCCTTTGAAGTTGAGATAATGGCGATACCCATACCACCAATAACTTTTGGTAATTCTTCTGCGTTCTTGTAGATACGCAGACCTGGACGGCTAATTCGCTTCACTTTTTCTATTACTGGCTTGCCCATGTAGTACTTCAGCTCGACTTGCAGTGCTTTTGTTGCACCTTCGCCAGATACTGAAAAATCATGGACATAACCCTCACCCTTAAGTACGGCAGCAATTGCTTCTTTGTACTTAGAATAAGGCATAACTACATTCGCTTTGTCTGCACTCTGTCCATTACGGATTCGTGTCAGCATGTCAGCAACTGGATCACTCATACTCATATCAAATCACCTATTACCAACTAGCCTTAACAAGGCCTGGAATATCACCACGCATCGCGGCTTCCCTTAGCTTATTTCTAGCTAAACCAAACTTACGATAAAAACCATGTGGACGACCGGTAATCGCACAGCGATTACGTCCACGACATTTACTCGAATTGCGAGGCAACTGCTGTAGTTGCACTTGAGCTGCGTCACGCTCTTCCATAGAGCTTGATACTGCCTTAATAGTCGCTTTTAACTGAGCACGCTTACTAGCGTATTTTTTTACTGTTTCTGCACGTTTTTTCTCACGTGCAATCATTGAAGTCTTAGCCATTAGTTTGATCTCACTGTTTGAATGGGAAACTGAAAGCTTTTAACAATGCTTTTGCTTCCTCATCAGTACGAGCGCTAGTTACGATCGCAATATCCATTCCGCGGATTGCGTCGATCTTGTCGTAGTCGATCTCAGGGAAAATAATCTGCTCACGTACGCCCATGCTGTAGTTTCCACGACCGTCGAATGCTTTCGCACTCATACCGCGAAAATCACGAATACGTGGAATTGCGATAGTGATTAAACGATCTAGGAATTCATACATCTGAACGCCTCGCAAATTCACTTTACAACCAACTGGCCAGCCATCACGGACATTAAATCCAGCAATAGACTTGCGCGCCAGGGTGACAACAGGCTTTTGGCCTGCAATCTTAGTCATATCAGATACTGCATGCTCGACAACTTTCTTATCACGTGTCGCTTCGCCTAAACCAACGTTTATAGAGATCATCTCAATACGAGGGATCATCATTGGATTGCTGTAGCTGAACTCTTCAGTCAACTGCGCACGGACGGTGTCTTTGTAAAATTCTTGTAACCTAGCCATTTTAAACGTCTACCACTTCGCCGTTAGATTTGAAGTAACGAACCTTAGAGCTGTCCTCAAGAGTTTTAAGCCCAATGCGGTCGCCTTTGCCAGTCGCTGGGTTAAACATCATGATGTTAGAACGGTGAATTGGCATTGTTTTATCAATAATACCACCTGCAATACCTGCGTTTGGATTCGGCTTTTGCGCCTTTTTAACCATGTTGATGTTTTCAACCAACACTTTATCGTTATCCAAAACACGAGTTACCGTTCCGCGCCGACCTTTATCTTTACCGGCTACAACAATAATTTCGTCGCCTTTCTTAATTTTTTCCATTGCTCTGTCTCGACCTACAATACTTCTGGTGCAAGTGAAATGATCTTCATGAACTTCTCTGTACGTAGCTCACGAGTCACAGGGCCAAAGATACGTGTACCAATTGGCTGTAAAGCAGCGTTAAGTAATACTGCTGAGTTGTTATCAAAACGGATCAGTGATCCATCAGCACGACGTACACCTTTCGCCGTACGTACAACAACTGCGTTATATACTTCACCTTTCTTCACTTTACCGCGTGGAATCGCGTCTTTAACACTGACCTTAATAACATCGCCAATGCCGGCATAACGGCGGTGTGAACCACCCAGTACCTTAATGCACTGAACACGACGTGCGCCGCTGTTATCAGCAACACTTAACTGTGTTTGCATCTGGATCATCGATCTTCCTTAGTTTGCTGCGTTAGTGGAGACAACTTCAACCAAAGTCCAAGACTTGGTTTTTGAAAGTGGTCTGCACTCACGAATAGTTACTAAATCGCCAATAGCACATTGATTGTTTTCATCATGCGCATGAAGTTTCGACGATTTAGACATGTATTTGCCGTAAATTGGATGCTTAACGCGGCGTTCAGTCAGTACAGTGATAGATTTATCCATCTTGTTACTAACAACCTTACCCGAAACGGTACGTACTCTCTTTTTTTCGTTTTCCATTTTATCTATTACTCACTCGCACTAGCTTTTTCGGTCAAAATCGTTTTCACACGCGCGATGTCTTTACGGATTCGAGAAAACTCATGGTTACGGCTAGCCTGCCCCATTGAGTACTGCATGCGTAATTTGAATTGCTCTTTCCGCAATTCGATCAATTCATCTTGTAAATCTTGCGCGCCTTTAGCTCGCAAATCAGCAGCTTTCATCACATTAATGTCCTCGTAACGAATGTTGTCTGAATAGGAAGTTTAGCAGCCGCTAACTTAAATGCTTCGCGTGCTGTTTCTTCAGGCACACCTTCCATTTCATATAACATTTTGCCTGGTTGAATCTTAGCGACCCAAAACTCGACATTACCCTTACCTTTACCCTGACGAACTTCTAACGGCTTCTTAGTAACCGGAGTATCAGGAAAGATACGGATCCAAATCTTACCGCCACGCTTTACGTGACGAGTCATGGCACGACGGGCGGCTTCGATCTGACGCGCTGTTAAGCGTCCACGACCTATAGCTTTTAAACCAAAGTCACCAAAGCTGACTTTGTTCCCGTTTTGCGCAAGCCCGCGATTACGACCTTTCTGCTGCTTGCGAAATTTAGTTTTTTTCGGCTGTAACACTGTTCTACCCTTTACGAATTAGTGCGCTTTTTATCGGCACTTTCCTGGCTGTTCTTGCTCTCTAAATCGAACACTTCGCCTTTGAAAATCCAAGTTTTAATACCGATGATGCCATAGGTGGTTAGCGCCTCAGCAAAACCATAATCAATATCTGCACGTAGTGTATGTAGTGGTACACGACCTTCGCGATACCACTCTGAACGAGCAATTTCTGCTCCGTTCAAACGACCAGCGACATTAATCTTTACACCTAATGCACCTAAACGCATTGCATTAGTTACTGAACGCTTCATGGCACGACGAAACATGATACGACGCTCTAATTGCTGCGCAACACTCTCTGAAACTAACTGAGCATCGATCTCTGGCTTACGAATTTCTTCGATGTTGATCTTAACGTTATTAACGTTTAAGCCCATACGAAAAGCAATTTCTTTTCGTAGCTTTTCAACGTCTTCGCCTTTCTTACCAATAACAATGCCTGGACGGGCTGTATGGATAACGATAAATGCTGCACGCGCTGGACGGTCGATCTGAATTCGACTAACCGACGCCTGCGATAAACGTTCTTTCAAGAATTTACGAATCTCTAAATCACTATTGAGCAACTTTGCGTAATTCTTACCGTCGGCGTACCACTTACTTGTCCAGTCAGTGGAGATACCTAAACGAAACCCGGTTGGATGTACTTTTTGTCCCATAATTGGCCTGTTTATCTAATTCCAGTAGTCATTATTTACTGTCGCTAACCATAATGGTTAGGTGACTAGTACGCTTTAATATCTTACATGCACGGCCTTTCGCACGAGGCTGGAAGCGACGCTGCGTAGGACCTTCATCAACAAATATCTTGATGACTTTCAATTCGTCGATGTCAGCACCATCATTATGCTCAGCGTTTGCAATTGCAGAATTCAATACCTTCTTCACAATTCCAGACGCCTTCTTTGGGCTAAACTCTAAAATCTCAACCGCACGACCTACACTTAGGCCTCGGATTTGATCCGCTACCAAGCGACACTTCTGTGCCGAGATACGGATATATTTTAATTTTGCTGATACTTCCATGGTCTTTGCTCTCTAACGTACTTTCTTATCGCCAACGTGACCTTTAAAGGTTCGCGTGCCGGCAAATTCACCCAGTTTATGACCAACCATGTTCTCAGAAATTAGAACAGGGATATGGAGACGACCGTTATGGATTGCGATGGTCAAACCAACCATCTCAGGCAATACCATTGAACGGCGTGACCAGGTTTTGATCGGCTTACGATCATTATTAGCAACCGCAGTATCGATTTTCTTTGCTAAATGAAGATCTACAAATGGACCTTTACGTAATGATCTAGGCAACGTTCTATCCTCTATTTCTTATTGCGACGACGAACAATCATGTTGTCGGTACGCTTGTTCTTACGAGTCTTGAAGCCCTTAGTTGGCATACCCCAAGGTGAAACCGGATGACGGCCACCAGAAGTACGACCTTCACCACCACCATGTGGGTGATCAACAGGGTTCATAGCAACACCACGTACAGTAGGTCTTACGCCGCGCCAGCGTGTGGCACCCGCTTTACCTAATTTACGTAAGTTATGCTCCGTATTTCCAACTTCACCGATCGTCGCACGACAATCAGCTAATACTTTTCTCATTTCACCACTACGTAAACGCAGGGTTGCATGTGCGCCTTCACGTGCTACCAATTGAATTGCAGCACCTGCGCTACGACCCATTTGAGCACCCTTATTAGGCTTCAATTCAACACAGTGAATCGTGGTACCAACTGGGATACTACGCAATGGCAAGCAGTTACCAGTTTTAATTGGCGCCTGACTACCAGACTCGACTGCATCATCCACTTTCACACCACGTGGAGCAATTATGTACCGACGCTCACCATCGGCATACTTTAGTAAGGCCAGGTTAGCGGTACGGTTTGGATCATACTCTAGACGTTCAATAACAGCGGGAATGCCATCCTTGTTACGCTTAAAGTCAACAACGCGATAACGCTGCTTATGACCACCACCCTTGTGGCGCGTAGTAATACGTCCACCATTGTTACGACCACCAGACTTTGATTTCTTTTCAACCAGTGCCTTTACAGGTTCGCCCTTATGTAGGTCTGGGTTTACAACCCGTACCTGAAAGCGACGTCCTGGTGAGGTAGGTTTTGACTTAACAACTGCCATGATCTTGCTTCCTATTCCATTCCGCTCAGGTCAATATCATGACCTTCAGCTAGGCGTACATATGCTTTTTTCCAGTCGCTACGCTTACCCAGCGTGCGCCCAAAACGTTTTTGTTTGCCGATAACGTTAACTGTTCTTACAGTTTCTACCTTAACGTTAAACATTTGCTCAACAGCATTCTTAACTTCTTCTTTGCTTGCGCCTGGTAACACTTTAAAGACGTGTTGATTATTGCTATCAGCGATCATCGCAGCCTTCTCAGAGACATGCGGTGCAACCAATATTTGCGAGAGACGTTCTAGATTCATGACAACCAACCTTCAACTTCTTTCAATGCCGCTTCGGTGATAACAACGTGATTGAATTTAACTAGGCTTACTGGATCAATACCATCAACCTCGGTAACTTCTACATACGGTACGTTACGTACTGCCATGTAAAGATTCGAATCAGCCTGCTCATTAGCGACGATAATGTATGCATTTGGCACATTAATTTCATTTAACTTCGCTAACGCTTCTTTAGTTCTAGGGTTAGCAACAACAAAATCAGCGACAATATGTAGACGCTCGGCGCGAATAAGTTCTGAAAAGATCGATGCATACGCTGCACGTACCATCTTCTTATTGATTTTCTGCTCAAAACTACGTGGCTGCGCAGCAAAGGTGACACCACCTTTACGCCACAATGGACCACGTGAAGTACCGGCTCGTGCACGACCTGTACCCTTTTGACGCCACGGCTTAGCACCGCCACCGCTCACTGCTGAACGATTTTTCTGCGCTTTAGTACCCTGACGACCACCCGCTAAATAAGAGGTGACCATTTGGTGTATTAGCGGCTCGTTATAATCTCGAGCAAACGTGGCATCTGACACGTCTACTGAAGAGTTGTTATTTGCAAATGCTAGTTTCATAACAGCAACATTCCAATCTAATAATTAAGCTTCTAGAGTCGGTCGAACGACTACACGACCACCACGAGCTCCGGGAATTGCACCCTTAACTAATAATAAATCTCGATCGGCATCTACACGTACGATAGTCAGGTTACGCGTACTAACCTGTTCAGCGCCCATGTGACCAGCCATCTTCTTACCCTTGAATACACGTCCAGGAGTCTGACATTGGCCAGTAGAACCCGCTACACGGTGCGATATTGAGTTACCGTGAGTAGCATCTTGTCCGGCAAAGTTGTGGCGCTTAATAGTACCAGCAAAACCTTTACCTTTAGATACGCCAGTAACCATCACACTTTGGCCTACTTCAAAGATATCAGCCTTCAACTCAGAGCCTAGAGCTAACTCGGTTTCTTCTGCAGAATCCAATCTGAATTCAAACAATCCATCACTGTCTGTAACGCCTGCTTTAGCGTTATGCCCAGACTGTGCTTTATTTGTTCTAGATGGCTTACGTTCACCGTAAGCGATCTGTACGGCTCTGTAGCCGTCAGTGTCTTGGTCTTTCAGTTGTGCTACGCGATTGTTCTCTACGTGCACTACCGTGACTGGCACTGATGCCCCGTCTTCTGTGAAGACACGGGTCATACCTATTTTTTTACCAACAATACCTAATGGCATCTGATTATCTCTTCTAAAATTTTTCCAAGGCCTTGCGAATATGGCCCGGACAAGGGTTGCTTGACCAGGCCACAGGAAGCCGCGAATTATTGCAGAAAACAGCGCGTTATGAAACCACTATTAGCAATTAATTTGCTAGTTTAGGGAGTGTTTTCCCCCAGCATGGCTACATCGGCGCTTATTTGATCAATTTAACTTGATTTGAACATCAACGCCGGCTGCGAGATCGAGTTTCATCAACGCATCAACAGTTTTATCAGTAGGATCTACGATATCCATAATGCGTTTATGTGTACGAATCTCATACTGATCACGCGCGTTTTTATCCACGTGTGGTGAGGTAAGAATCGTAAACCGCTCTTTACGGGTAGGCAGTGGAATTGGTCCCTTCACTCGCGCACCAGTTCGTTTTGCTGTTTGTACAATTTCATTAGCTGAACGGTCGATCAAACGGTGATCGAAAGCTTTCAAACGGATGCGTATGCGTTGACTATCTGACATTTAGTTTTCTCTTCTATTCAATAATTTTAGCGACGACGCCTGCACCAACGGTACGGCCACCCTCACGAATCGCAAAGCGTAAGCCTTCTTCCATCGCAATCGGTGCGATCATGCTTACTTCCATCTTCACGTTATCACCCGGCATTACCATCTCAATACCTGCTGGTAACTCACAAGCACCTGTTACGTCAGTTGTTCTGAAGTAAAACTGTGGACGGTAACCATTAAAGAATGGCGTATGACGGCCACCTTCATCTTTCGACAGAATGTAAACTTCTGCTTCAAATTTAGTGTGCGGCGTAATACTGCCTGGCTTACATAATACTTGGCCACGCTCAACTTCATCACGCTTCGTACCCCGCAGCAATACACCAACGTTGTCGCCTGCGCGACCTTCGTCAAGTAGCTTGCGGAACATCTCAACACCGGTACAAGTCGTCTTCAGAGTATCTTTAATACCTACAATCTCAATCTCTTCGCCCACTTTCACGATGCCACGCTCAATTCGACCAGTCACTACTGTGCCACGACCTGAAATCGAGAAGACATCTTCCACTGGCATCAAGTAATCACCATCAATCGCACGCTCTGGCTCTGGAATGTATGAATCCATCTCTTCCAGTAACTTAATTACTGACGGTACACCGATATCCGATGTATCACCTTCTAGTGCTTTCAATGCTGATCCCGTTACGATCGGCGTATCATCGCCTGGGAAATCATAGCTAGACAGTAGATCACGGATCTCCATCTCAACTAGTTCTAATAATTCTGCGTCATCAACCTGGTCTGCCTTATTCATGTAAACCACGATGTAAGGAACACCAACTTGACGTGACAACAAAATGTGCTCACGCGTTTGTGGCATCGGGCCATCCGCTGCTGAACAAACCAAAATCGCGCCGTCCATCTGCGCCGCACCCGTAATCATGTTCTTCACATAATCCGCGTGTCCCGGGCAATCAACGTGAGCGTAATGACGGTTACCTGTCTCGTACTCAACGTGAGCCGTCGCAATCGTAATACCGCGCTCGCGCTCTTCTGGTGCATTATCAATGTCACCATAGTCCTTGAACTCACCACCGTTTGCTTCCGCTGACACTTTGGTCAACGCCGCTGTTAACGTTGTCTTACCGTGGTCAACGTGACCAATTGTGCCCACGTTTACGTGGGGCTTCGTTCGTTCGAACTTTTCCTTAGACATTGATCGCTACCTCTATATATTAAACGTAATTAATTTACTAATAAGCCCTAGATACAGCAGTCACCACACTCGCTGGCGCTTCTGCATATTTTTCAAATTGCATTGCGTAGGTTGCGCGCCCCTGAGTTGCTGATCGCAAATCGGTTGCATAACCAAACATTTCCCTCAATGGCACTTCCGCGCGCACGATTTTACCCGCAGGTGCATCATCCATGCCAGCAACAATTCCACGTCGGCGGTTTAAATCACCCACTACGTCGCCCATATGATCTTCTGGCGTTACTACCTCAACGGCCATTATTGGCTCTAGCAGGCACGGACTCGCGTTTCTAGCGCCTTCTTTAAAACCCATGGAGGCGGCAATTTTAAACGCCATTTCCGAGGAATCAACATCATGAAAAGACCCATCAAATAAGGTCACTTTCAGGTCTACCATCGGATAACCTGCGGTAACACCACTTTGCATCGATTCAAAGATGCCTTTCTCAATGGCTGGAATGAATTCTTTTGGAATCACACCATCCACAGTTTCATCTATAAACTCAAAGCCACTGCCTAATTCAGCCGGCTCTAAACGCAAGAAGACATGCCCATATTGCCCACGTCCCCCAGTTTCACGTTCAAACTTGTGTTCTTGCTCAACCGTTTGCCGGATCGTCTCGCGAAAGGCCACTTGTGGCGTGCCGACGTTCGCATCGACTTTAAATTCGCGTTTCATACGATCAACAATAATATCTAAGTGCAGCTCTCCCATTCCAGAGATAATGATCTGCCCCGATTCATCATCGGTCATAACCATAAATGATGGGTCTTCTTGCGCTAATTTCTCCAACGCAATCGCCATCTTAGTCTGATCACCCGTGGTTCTTGGTTCCACTACCACAGAGATGACCGGCTCTGGGAATTCCATACGCTCAAGGGTAATAACAGCCTCTTTAGCACACAGGGTTTCACCAGTGGTCACATCCCGAAGCCCAACCGCTGCCGCTATATCGCCGGCATAGACCTCTTTTAATTCTTCTCGCGAATTGGCATGCATTTGTAGCAATCTACCGATCCGCTCCTTCTTACCCTTAATGGGGTTAAAAACGCTGTCACCCGACTTCAAACTACCAGAGTAGACACGAAAGAAGGTCAATGTCCCAACGAAGGGATCAGTCGCAATCTTAAACGCTAAGGCCGCAAAGGGTTCAGTATCTGATGATGATCGACTGGCTTCAGATTCCTCTGCATCATCCGACACACCGGTAATCGCCGGTACATCGGTTGGTGCTGGCATAAATCGCACAATGGCGTCTAATAATGCCTGCACACCTTTATTTTTAAAGGCCGAACCACATAACGTCGGCACTATCTCACCCGCTAGGGTACGACTACGGATGCCTGCATAGATTTGCTCTATATCGAGCTCACCTGTATTCAGGTAGGCATCCATCAATTCTTCAGACGCTTCAGCCGCCACTTCAAGTAAATCTTCTCGTGCAGCGACACAAGCCTGTTGCATCTCCGCAGGAATATCTCGCGCCTCATAACTAGTACCGGCGTCTGATTCACTCCAATAGATTGCGCGTAACGTGATGAGGTCAACTACCCCAGCAAAATTATCTTCCGCGCCTATCGGTAACTGCAATGCAATCGGCGTAGCCCCAAGTCGATCACGGATCTGTTCGAGTACTCGCCTAAAATCAGCCCCAGAACGGTCCATCTTATTGATGAAGGCCATTCGTGGAACATGGTATTTGTCTGCCTGTCGCCAGACTGTCTCTGACTGAGGCTCAACCCCGCCAACAGCACAAAAAACCGCACAGGCGCCATCTAGGACGCGTAGCGATCGTTCAACTTCAATTGTGAAATCTACGTGGCCGGGGGTATCAATAATATTGATACGGTGCTGATCAAATTGCTGATCCATTCCCTTCCAGAAGCAGGTGGTAGCGGCCGAGGTGATAGTGATACCACGCTCTTGCTCTTGCTCCATCCAATCCATGACAGCTGCGCCGTCATGTACTTCGCCAATCTTATGCGATACCCCGGTGTAAAAAAGAATACGTTCCGTAGTGGTCGTCTTCCCGGCATCAATATGCGCCATAATTCCGATATTACGATATCGTTCGATAGGCGTCGTACGTGCCATTTTTTCTTATCCGCGTTAAAAAATTACCAACGGTAATGAGAGAACGCTTTGTTCGCCTCTGCCATGCGCAATGTATCTTCACGCTTTTTCATCGCAGAACCTTTGTTTTCAGACGCATCCATTAATTCGCCTGCCAGCTTATTAATCATAGACTTCTCACCACGCTTACGCGCTGAGTCTACAATCCAACGCATCGCCAAAGCGCCTTGGCGCAAAGGACGCACTTCTACTGGTACTTGATAGGTTGCACCACCAACACGGCGAGATTTAACTTCAACCGGTGGTCTAACCTTATCTAGGGCTTCAATAAAAATCTCTAGGCCGTCTCTACCTTTTTTCGCGGTAATCTCATCAATTGCTTGATAAACAATACGCTCAGCAGTTGATTTCTTACCAGCCTGCATTAGGATATTTACGAATTTAGCAACCTGCACATTCCCGTATTTCGGATCAGGTATTACTTCGCGTTTTGGGACTTCTCTACGTCTTGGCATGTATTAGCTCACTTGGGCTTATTCTGTAGTTATTTAGGCAACTAATTGGTTGCCGATCAAATTCTTATGATTTAACGCGCTTAGTGCCGTATTTAGAACGACCTTTCTTGCGGTTTTGCACGCCTTGAGTATCAAGGCTGCCACGTACTGTGTGATAACGCACACCGGGCAAATCTTTTACACGACCACCACGAATCAATACCACCGAGTGCTCTTGTAGATTATGACCTTCACCACCAATGTATGAAGACACCTCGAAACCATTGGTCAATCGCACCCTGGCAACTTTACGTAGCGCAGAGTTTGGCTTCTTAGGCGTTGTTGTATATACACGAGTACATACGCCACGCTTTTGAGGGCATGCTTCAAGGGCAGGCACATTACTTTTGTACACTTTACTCTTTCGAGGTTTACGTACTAACTGGTTTACCGTAGTCATATATCTTTATTTGCTCCGCCTAAATAATGAACGACAAGTCAATGGCGAGATCGACCTGTCGCAGAGTGGCGAGATTTTAGGAGCTGGGTATAGCGCTGTCAAGGATTTACGCGCTTAACTCCTAATCTGTCGCTACATCATCTGTAGGACTCTCTTCCGTTTCAGTTACTTCCGGCTCAGCCATTATCGGCTCAACAGTCAGATTAAGTTGTAAAGCCTCGCGGGCTTTACGTCGTTGCTCATGATAGGCCAAGCCAGTACCCGCTGGAATCAAGCGACCTACAATCACGTTTTCCTTCAATCCACGTAGGTTATCTTTCGAGCCACGTACTGCTGCCTCGGTAAGAACACGTGTAGTTTCTTGGAATGATGCCGCAGAAATAAAGGATTCTGTTACCAATGATGCCTTCGTAATACCTAATAACACAGGTGCATACTCGGCTTGGCGTAGATTCTTGCTTTCCATTTCATCATTTAATGCATAGATGTGTGAACGTTCAACCTGCTCACCGCGTAGTAGATTGGTATCACCCGGATCGACCACTTCAACTTTGCGCAACATCTGGCGAATAATCACCTCAATGTGCTTATCGTTGATTTTCACGCCTTGTAAACGATAGACGTCTTGAACTTCTTTAACTAAGTACTCGGCTAAATCCTTAACACCCAGCAAACGCAGAATGTCATGTGGACTTGGTTCGCCATCAACAACCATTTCACCACGTTCGACATGCTCACCTTCAAACACAGTCACATGGCGCCACTTTGGAATTAACTCTTCGATTTCTTCGTTATTTTCACACTTGATAACTAGACGCTGCTTACCCTTGGTTTCTTTACCAAAGCTGACAGTACCTGTGGCTTGTGCCAATACTGCAGGCTCTTTTGGTTTGCGACCTTCAAACAAGTCAGCAACGCGAGGTAGACCACCGGTAATATCACGTGTTTTTGATGATTCCTGTGGTATGCGGGCAATAACATCACCTACACCTACCTGCGCACCATCATTCAGACTCACAATAGCACCAGCTGGCAGTACATATTGTGCTGGAATCTCGGTGTCTGCTAAGAATAGCTCATTCCCTTTATCATCTTCGAGACGCACCATAGGACGCAGATCTTTACCTGCTGATGGACGACTCTTCGGATCAGAAATAACTGTTGAGCTTAGGCCAGTGACTTCATCGGTATGCTTATTTACAGTCACACCATCAACGAAGTCTGAAAGTTTCACCTGACCCGCCACTTCCGAAATAATCGGATGTGTGTGTGGATCCCAGTTCGCTACCACTTGCCCAGACTGAACTGAATCGCCTTCGTTTACGCTGATAGAAGCACCATAAGGCACCTTATAACGTTCACGCTCACGACCGACTTCATCAACCAAGCCTAATTCACCAGAGCGCGATACAGCTACATTATGACCATCAATATGTTTAACCAACTTGATGTTATGTAAGCGGATCTTGCCTGAACCTTTCGGCGTAATGCTATTCGTTGAGGCAGCACGACTCGCAGCACCACCAATATGGAAGGTACGCATTGTTAGCTGTGTGCCCGGCTCACCAATAGATTGTGCCGCCATCACACCAACAGCTTCACCGCCGTTGATCAGGTGACCACGTGCAAGGTCTCGACCGTAACACATCGAACAAACACCATGACGTGTCTCACAGGTAATTGGCGTACGTACAAAGATCTCATCGATACCTAACTCTTCTAACCTTGCGACCCAGGCCTCATCCAATAGCGTCTCAGCAGGGATAAGCACTTCCTTACCGCCCGCATCCATAACATCTTTCGCGACCACACGGCCCAACACACGCTCACTGAGAGGCGAGACTACATCACCGCCCTCAATAATCGGGTTCATGACGATGCCTTTATCGGTTCCACAGTTATGCTGAGTAATCACCAAGTCCTGCGCAACATCGACTAATCGTCGTGTTAAGTAACCTGAGTTTGCTGTCTTCAATGCGGTATCGGCCAGACCTTTACGCGCACCGTGGGTTGAGATGAAATATTGTAGTACGTTCAAACCTTCACGGAAGTTAGCTGTGATCGGAGTTTCAATAATTGAACCATCCGGTTTTGCCATCAAACCACGCATACCAGCAAGCTGACGAATCTGCGCAGCAGAACCTCGAGCACCGGAGTCAGCCATCATGTAAATAGAGTTAAAGGAAGGTTGTGTATGAACATTACCTTCAGCATCTTTAATCTGCTCTTTACCCAGCTTCTCCATCATGGAGCGGGCTACTTTGTCATTAGTGTGTGACCAAATATCGACCACTTTATTATAACGCTCACCCTTCGTTACTAAGCCTGATGAGTATTGCTGTTCAATTTCTTTCACTTCTTGTTCGGCTGAATTCAAGATGTCTTTTTTGTCTGCTGGAATAACCATGTCATCTGAACAGAATGAAACACCTGAACGAGTCGCAAACTTAAAACCGGTATACATCAACTGATCAGCAAAGATGACCGTTTCTTTAAGGCCTACCTGTCGATAACAAGCATTGATCAATTTAGAAATTGCACGCTTGTTAAGATCTTGGTTTACGTGACTGAAATCGAGACCAGCCGGTAAAATCTGTGCCATTAAGGCACGACCTACTGTTGAGTCGACAAGTATTGTCTCCTCTTCCAGTTCGCCAACTTCGTTTTTCACCTTATGCGTAATACGTACTTTAACTTTAGCGTGGAGACTAGCAATCTCTGTCTCATAGGCACAGCGCACTTCATCAACATCAGCGAAGATCATGCCTTCACCTTTAGAGTTGATGCGCTCACGTGTCATGTAGTAAAGACCTAGAACGATATCTTGTGATGGCACAATAATCGGCTCGCCGTTTGCTGGCGATAGAATATTATTGGTCGACATCATTAAGGCACGACTTTCTAACTGTGCCTCAATAGACAACGGTACGTGTACCGCCATCTGATCACCATCAAAGTCAGCATTGAAGGCTGAACAAACGAGTGGGTGTAACTGAATTGCCTTACCTTCAATCAAGATCGGTTCGAATGCTTGGATGCCCAAACGGTGCAATGTTGGTGCACGGTTCAACATCACTGGATGTTCGCGAATAACGCCGTCTAGGATATCCCAAACTTCTGCGCCTTCACGTTCAACAATCTTTTTACAGGCCTTAATAGTTGGTGCAATACCACGCAACATGAGTTTGCTAAATACGAAAGGCTTGAATAATTCAAGCGCCATCTTCTTCGGCAAACCACACTGATGTAGGCGCAGTGTCGGACCACAAACAATGACCGAACGACCAGAGTAATCAACACGCTTACCGAGCAAGTTCTGACGGAAGCGACCTTGCTTACCTTTAATCATGTCTGCTAATGACTTCAACGGACGCTTATTGGTACCGGTGATAGCACGACCACGACGACCGTTATCCAACAAGGCGTCAACAGACTCTTGCAGCATACGCTTCTCATTACGCACGATGATGTCAGGCGCATTAAGTTCGAGCAGGCGTTTTAAACGATTGTTTCGGTTGATCACACGACGATATAAATCGTTCAGATCTGAAGTCGCAAAACGACCACCATCTAGCGGTACTAATGGGCGTAGATCAGGCGGCAAAATCGGTAGAACCGTAAGGATCATCCACTCTGGCTTATTGCCTGATTCGACTAAGTTTTCAACAAGCTTTAAACGTTTAGAGTAACGCTTCAATTTAGCTTCTGAACGAGTCGTAACGATGTCTTCACGTAACTGAACAGCCTGTGACTTCATGTCGACTTGCATCATCAATTCGTAAATAGCTTCAGCACCCATGCCGGCACGGAATTCATCACCATGCTCTTCGACTTTCTCGAGATAAGCTTCTTCTGACAACAGTTGCTTAGTCTCTAACTCAGTCATACCTGGGTCGGTTACAACAAAGGCTTCGAAATAAAGAATGCGCTCAATTTCACGCAGGGTCATATCAAGCAATAGACCGATACGTGATGGCAGTGATTTCAAGAACCAGATATGTGCAACTGGGCAAGCCAGTTCAATATGACCCATACGCTCACGACGTACTTTAGTCTGTGTGACTTCAACACCACACTTCTCACATACCACACCACGGTGCTTTAGACGTTTATATTTACCACAGAGGCATTCGTAATCCTTAATCGGACCAAAAATCTTGGCACAAAAGAGGCCGTCACGCTCAGGCTTAAACGTTCGGTAATTGATCGTCTCTGGCTTCTTAACTTCGCCGAACGACCAAGAACGAATCATATCTGGTGAAGCGAGGCCAACTTTAATGGCGTCGAAATCTTCAACCTGTCCTTGCTGCTTGAGTAGATTAAGTAGATCTTTCATCGCGTCTCCTAACGAGTGTACGCAAAAATTTCAAATGTGGTTATGCAAAGGCTCGCAAAACGAGCCTTTAGTAGTCGTTCTGCTCTAATTCAATATTGATACCCAGAGAACGAATCTCCTTCATCAATACATTGAACGACTCTGGCATACCTGCTTCCATCTGGTGGTCATTATCAACGATGTTCTTATACATCTTGTTTCGACCAGCAACGTCATCCGACTTCACTGTCAGCATCTCTTGCAAGGTGTAAGTCGCACCGTAAGCTTCTAGTGCCCAGACCTCCATCTCACCGAAACGCTGTCCACCGAATTGTGCTTTACCACCTAATGGCTGCTGCGTTACTAAACTATATGGTCCAGTTGAACGTGCATGCATCTTGTCATCAACCAAGTGATTCAACTTCAGCATATGCATATAACCAACCGTTACATGCCGCTCAAAGTCTTGGCCTGTACGACCATCAATCAACTGTGTTTGACCACTTTCAGGTAAATCAGCCAACGCTAGCATGCGTTTAATTTCACTCTCATCGGCACCATCAAAGACTGGCGTTGCCATTGGCACACCACCTTGTAGGTTAGTAGAGAGCTCAATGATTTCATTGTCACTGAACTGAGATAGATCAACTGAAGTACCTTCATCTTGGTTATAAATCTGATCCAAGAAATCGCGTAATTCAGTAACCGTACCGTCGTTTTCCATCATGCCCTTGATCTTCAAGCCAAGACCTTTAGCCGCCCAACCTAAGTGGACTTCTAATACCTGACCGACGTTCATACGCGATGGAACACCCAGCGGGTTCAAAACGATATCGACTGGTGTACCGTCTTTCGAATGTGGCATGTCTTCTACTGGCACGATCATAGAGACCACACCTTTGTTACCGTGACGACCAGCCATCTTGTCACCTGGCTGCATATGACGTTTGACAGCAAGGTAAACCTTAACCATCTTCAATACGCCTGGAGCAAGATCATCACCTGCAGTGATCTTGTCTCTCTGCTCAATGAGGCGGTTATCACACACTTCACGTTGCGTATTTAGACTCTTCGCTAACTGCTCGAGCTTCTCATTAACAGTCTCATCACGCATACGTATTTCAAACCAACGTTGACGTGCTAACTCTTGTAAGTATTGCGCAGTCACTTTACTACCTGCAGCCAGCCCTTCAGGACCACCCTCAGATACTTTGTTGGTGATCAGACGTTGCACACGACTGTAGACGTCTTCTTCATAGATGCGGATTTGATCACGCAGATCTTTCTTAACCTGCTCAATCTCTGCTTCTTCGATCTGTAATGCACGACGATCTTTCTCAACGCCATCGCGAGTGAATACGCGAACATCAATTACAGTGCCTTCCATACCTGAAGGTACACGTAACGAAGTGTCTTTTACGTCAGATGCTTTTTCGCCAAAAATTGCTCTCAGAAGCTTTTCTTCCGGTGTTAACTGGGTCTCACCTTTAGGTGTCACTTTACCGACCAAGATATCACCAGGTTTCACTTCTGCGCCTACGTAGACAATGCCAGAGTCATCTAGCTTAGCCAGCAGACTTTCGCTGACATTTGGAATATCTGCTGTGATCTCTTCTGCACCTAATTTGGTATCACGTGCAACACTACTCATTTCTTCAATATGGATGGTAGTGAAACGATCTTCTTCAGCTACGCGCTCTGATAAGAGAATCGAATCCTCAAAGTTGTAACCATTCCATGGCATAAATGCGATCAGCATGTTTTGGCCTAAGGCCAGCTCACCCATATCAGTGGATGGACCATCAGCTAAAACATCATTCTTACTAATCTTGTCACCTGGTCGAACCAGTGGACGTTGATTAATACAGGTATTTTGATTAGAACGGGTGTACTTAGTCAGAGAATAAATATCAACACCTGACTCGCCACTTTGAGTTTCTTCATCACTCACACGAACCACAACACGGCCTGCATCGACGCTGTCAACAACACCGCCACGTTTGGCAATAACTGAAGCACCAGAGTCAATCGCTAGGGCACGTTCAATACCGGTTCCAACTAATGGCTTTTCTGCACGCAAGGTCGGTACAGCTTGACGTTGCATGTTAGAACCCATCAATGCGCGGTTCGCGTCATCATGCTCCAAGAATGGAATCAAGGCCGCTGCTACTGAAACAATCTGTTTCGGTGATACGTCCATGTACTCCACTTTATCTGGAGTAGATAAAGAGAATTCATTGAGGTGACGACAAGAAACCAATTCATCAACCAATGCGCCTTTTTCATTCAAACTGGCATTCGCCTGAGCAATCACGAACTGGCTTTCTTCGATAGCCGATAGGTAATCGATCTGATCGGTTACTTTACCCTTGTTAACCTTACGATAAGGGGTTTCTAAGAAACCGTATTCGTTGGTTTGCGCGTAGATCGCGAGTGAGTTAATCAGACCAATATTTGGGCCTTCAGGAGTCTCAATTGGGCAAACACGACCGTAGTGTGTCGGATGCACATCACGCACTTCAAAGCCTGCACGCTCACGGGTTAGACCGCCTGGGCCTAAAGCAGAGATACGACGCTTATGAGTTACTTCTGATAATGGATTGTTTTGATCCATAAACTGCGACAACTGACTAGAACCAAAGAATTCTTTGATTGCAGCAGCTACCGGCTTAGCATTGATCATTTCCTGCGGCATTAAGCCTTCAGATTCTGCCAATGTTAGACGTTCTTTTACCGCACGCTCTACACGTACTAAACCGACACGGAAGACATTTTCAGCCATCTCACCAACGCAACGAATACGACGGTTACCTAGGTGGTCAATATCATCGACCATGCCATCGCCATTACGGATATTAATGAGCACCTTCATCACATCAAGGATGTCATCCTTGCTTAATGTACCGGTGCCTGTAGTCTCTTCACGACCTAAGCGACGGTTAAACTTCATACGTCCTACTGGCGACAAGTCATATCGATCGTCAGAGAAAAACATATTATTGAAGAGTGATTGTGCCGAATCTTTAGTTGGTGGCTCACCTGGACGCATCATGCGATAGATTTCCACCTGTGCTTCTAATTCTGTAGCAGTGGAATCAATAGCAAGGGTCTTAGAAATGTAAGGACCGCGATCAATTTCATTCGTGTATAACACTTCGAATTCTTTGATCCCACTCTCGGTCAACTTAGCAACATTCTCTTCTACTAGCTCTTCGTTCGCAGCAAAGATCAGCTCACCTGTTTCTTGGTCAACAATATCTTGTGCGATCACTTTACCGAGTAGAAAATCAGCTGGAATGATTAAAGTCTTAATCTTAGCTTCATTCAGGCTACGTACGTGACGCATAGTGATACGTCGACCAGCTTCAACTAGAACCTTACCAGCCACTTCAACGTCAAAAGTAGCTACTTCACCACGTAGTCGCTCAGGAATAAGCGCTAGCTCAAAACCTTTCTTACTGATCTTAATTTTGTGGGTATCAAAGAACATCGAAAGAATTTCCGGTGTCTCATAGCCCAAAGCACGTAGCAACACAGTCGCAGGTAGTTTACGGCGACGGTCAATACGAACAAATAAACAATCTTTTGGATCAAACTCCATATCCAGCCATGATCCACGATAAGGGATAATGCGAGCTGAATAGAGTAATTTGCCTGACGAGTGGGTCTTACCCTTGTCATGGTCAAAGAATACACCTGGCGAACGATGTAATTGCGAGACAATGACACGGTCAGTACCGTTAATAATAAAGGTACCGGTGTCCGTCATCAGCGGCAATTCGCCCATGTAGACTTCTTGCTCTTTAATGTCTTTAACTTTTTTCTGACTTGCTGGCGCTTCTTTATCGTAGATCACCAAGCGTACAGTCACGCGCAATGGCGCGGAGTAGTTTAAGCCACGCAGTTGACATTCTTTAACGTCAAACTTCGGAGTTCCGAGACGATAGCTAACGTATTCAAGAACAACGTTGCCTGAATAACTGTCAATCGGAAATACGGATCTGAAGGCACTATGAAGCCCAACTTCTGCACGTTCTTCGATACTAGTATCCAGCTGCAAGAATTGGCGGTATGACGCAATCTGCAATTGCAGCATGTACGGCACTTCCAAAATCTGTGGACGCTTACCGAAATCTTTACGAACTCTTTTCTTTTCGGTGAAACTATATTGCATCGAGCCTCCCTCGTGTACGGGCAAAAACTAAATATCTAAATTACGAAAACGAGCGAACGCACGCGCAGCTTTCAGGCTGTGCGTGCGTTGCACACGTCTATCTTTCTAGCACGTGAAACGGTGTGCGATTACTTCAGTTCGACTGAAGCACCAGCTTCTTCAAGCTGCTTCTTCATGTCTTCTGCATCATCCTTAGTCGCGCCTTCTTTAATTGTAGATGGTGCGCCTTCTACCATTTCTTTCGCTTCTTTCAAGCCTAAACCGGTTGCAGCACGGACTACTTTAATCACTGCTACCTTATTACTGCCGAAGCTACTCATAACAACATCAAACTCAGTTTGCTCTGCTGCTGCTTCACCGGCTGCTGCCGCTGCTGGAGCTGCTGCTACTGCCGCTGCTGCTGATACACCAAACTTCTCTTCCATTGCAGAAATGAGGTCAACAACCTCCATAACTGACATATTGGAAATCGTTTCTAAAATTTCATCTTGAGATACAGCCATTTTCATAAACTCCTAAATCAATTAACTAGTATGTGTAACTTCTTAAGCTTGCTTTTGGTCGCGAATAGCAGCAACGGTACGAACCATTTTTCCATGTGGTTCCGCCAGTGTTCGAACAAATTTCTCGACTGGTGCCTTCATTACTGACATCAACATGCTGATTGCCTCATCCTTAGTCGGTAGGCTAGCCAAACGCTCAAGATCAGTGGGTTGTAATAATTCCCCACCGATTGAGAGCATTGTGACCTTTAACAGATCATGTTCTTTACCGAAGTCTTTAATGACACGCGCCGCAGCACCCGGATCTTCTTGCGAAAAGGCAAGTAGTAATGGGCCTACGAAACCGTCACTCATGCACTCAAATTCAGTACCTTCAACCGCACGTCGAGCGAGTGTGTTTTTCACCACTCGTAGATAGACACCGCCTTCACGGGCTTTCTTACGTAATTCAGTTAAGGCATCAACTTCAAGTCCACGATACTCAGCGGCAACCGCCGAGTGAGCTTCAGCAGCAACCGCAGCAACCTCAGAGACAACCTTCTTTTTGTCTTCCAGGTTTAGTGCCACAGTTTAGTTCTCCTAAGTTGACTCAAACATCAGGCTAGGCCTTCTGTTCAAGGTTGCTAAAGACCGGAAAATTCCGATCCGTATTGCAGTGTTCCAACTCAGGATTATCCTGATATGGAGCCACCGTCTACGCTGGCCTACAGTTTAAACAAGCTCTCACTTGTACCAGCGATCTTTGACGGCCGTTCGGTAAACCGAAACAGCCCAAAGTCTATAGTAGCTACTTAGCTAGTAGCCAAAGCCGACGCAGAGCGCCGTTAATTTTTTAGTCTAGCGCCGATTGGTCGAGCTGAATACCAACACCCATCGTTGAAGAAACAACAACCTTCTTCAGGTAGATACCTTTAGCTGCAGATGGCTTAGCTTTCACTAAATCTGCAATTAATGTGGCTAGATTTTCAACCAGTTTTTGAGGTTCAAAATCTACTTTGCCAATGCTGCAATGAACAATACCGGTTTTATCCGCACGGTAACGCACTTGACCTGCTTTAGCATTGTTTACAGCACCCGCTACATCAGGGGTAACTGTGCCTACTTTCGGATTAGGCATGAGACCACGTGGGCCTAAAATTTGACCTAGTTGGCCGACGATGCGCATCGCATCTGGTGATGCAATAACGACATCAAAATCCATTTCGCCTTTCTTAATGGTTTCAGCTAAATCTTCAAAACCAACAATATCAGCACCTGCTGCTTCTGCTGCTTTTGCTTGATCGCCTTGTGCAAATACTGCTACACGAACCACTTTGCCGGTACCGTTTGGCAATACACTAGCGCCGCGGACCACTTGATCAGACTTCTTAGGGTCAACACCTAGATTAACGGCAACGTCTACAGACTCTACAAATTTTGCACCGGCATTATCTTTTACCAGCTGCATTGCGTCGATTGGAGCGTATACCTTGTCGACATCAACATTGGCACGCGCCTGCGTAATTTTCTTTCCTGATTTAGCCATTTTCTATACTCCCTCAACCTCGAGACCCATGCTACGCGCACTACCCGCTATGGTGCGTACTGCTGCATCCATATCAGTGGCGGTTAGATCAGGTTCTTTAGTCTTCGCAATGTCTTCTAACTGCGCACGAGTCACTTTGCCCACTTTATCAGTGTTCGGTGTGCCGCTGCCTTTAGTGATACCTGCCGCCTTCATCAACAAGATAGCTGCTGGCGGAGTTTTCATAATGAACGTAAAACTACGATCACTATAAACAGTGATTACGACCGGTACAGGCATGCCTTTCTCTAGACTCTGTGTTTGCGCATTAAATGCTTTACAGAACTCCATGATATTGACACCGTGCTGACCCAATGCAGGACCTACCGGAGGACTAGGGTTGGCTTCGTTAGCCGGAACTTGAAGCTTGATATAGGCTTCGATTTTTTTAGCCATGACTATCTCCTACGGGTGCAATCGCGACCATTTTAAATGGAACGCTCCCCGTGCTAGTTTTAAATTGGGAGGCAACCCTTAGGCTGCCTCCCGTTACATCTCTATTGAACCAGGCCCAAAGCCTTAGCCCTTATAAATTAGCCTTTCTCAACCTGTCCGAACTCAAGCTCGACAGGAGTAGAACGACCGAAAATCTGTACTGCGACCAACATACGACTTTTTTCGTAGTTAACTTCTTCGACCACGCCGTTGAAGTCATTAAACGGTCCATCAGTAACACGTACTACTTCACCTGGCTCAAACAGAACCTTAGGTCTTGGCTTATCAACACCTTCTTGGATACGCTGTAAGATAGCCTCTGCTTCGTGATCTTGGATCGGTGCTGGACGATCTGATGTCCCACCAATGAAACCTAAAACCTTTGGTGCATCTTTCACCAAATGCCAAGATTCATCTTCCATATCCATTTGCACTAATACATAACCAGGAAAGAACTTACGCTCACTGCGCTTTTTCTGCCCTTCACGCATTTCGACTACTTCTTCCATCGGCACTAAGATCTCACCGAATTTGTCTTCCATGCCAAAGCGTTGAATGCGCTCTTCTAATGAGCGCTTCACTTGGTTCTCGAATCCCGAGTAAGCGTGGACTACATACCATCTAAGTGACATTACTTACTTACCTCAGTTAACCGATGACCAGCTGCATGAGCCAGCCCAGCAGCATATCAAGCAACCATAAAAAAACGCCGACCAAGAGCACTACAACCACTACCACTCCGGTAGTTTGTATAGTCTCAGCACGTGTTGGCCAAACCATCTTACGTACTTCAGTACGCGAAGTTCGCATAAAGCCAGTTAATGCCCGGCCTTTTGCAGTCGTCAAAGCGATCCCTGCAGCAGCTACAACAAGCACGAGCAGGCCTAATACACGGTACAACTGCGGCTGCTCAGCAAAGTGATAAAACCCTGCGATAGCTGCGATGATTACCAGTGCAGCGACACCTAATTTAACGATGTCTATGCCTGAACCCATTTGTTCAGTTGATTCTGCCATTTAATCTTCCTCGACAACGATACAGACTGGCAGGCCAGGAGGGACTTGAACCCCCAACCTACGGTTTTGGAGACCGTCGCTCTGCCAATTGAGCTACTGGCCTAGTCCGTACTGCTTTACTCGGTTTATGCTTCTATTCAATAATTTTAGCGACGACGCCTGCACCAACGGTACGGCCACCCTCACGAATCGCAAAGCGTAAGCCTTCTTCCATCGCAATCGGTGCGATCATGCTTACTTCCATCTTCACGTTATCACCCGGCATTACCATCTCAATACCTGCTGGTAACTCACAAGCACCTGTTACGTCAGTTGTTCTGAAGTAAAACTGTGGACGGTAACCATTAAAGAATGGCGTATGACGGCCACCTTCATCTTTCGACAGAATGTAAACTTCTGCTTCAAATTTAGTGTGCGGCGTAATACTGCCTGGCTTACATAATACTTGGCCACGCTCAACTTCATCACGCTTCGTACCCCGCAGCAATACACCAACGTTGTCGCCTGCGCGACCTTCGTCAAGTAGCTTGCGGAACATCTCAACACCGGTACAAGTCGTCTTCAGAGTATCTTTAATACCTACAATCTCAATCTCTTCGCCCACTTTCACGATGCCACGCTCAATTCGACCAGTCACTACTGTGCCACGACCTGAAATCGAGAAGACATCTTCCACTGGCATCAAGTAATCACCATCAATCGCACGCTCTGGCTCTGGAATGTATGAATCCATCTCTTCCAGTAACTTAATTACTGACGGTACACCGATATCCGATGTATCACCTTCTAGTGCTTTCAATGCTGATCCCGTTACGATCGGCGTATCATCGCCTGGGAAATCATAGCTAGACAGTAGATCACGGATCTCCATCTCAACTAGTTCTAATAATTCTGCGTCATCAACCTGGTCTGCCTTATTCATGTAAACCACGATGTAAGGAACACCAACTTGACGTGACAACAAAATGTGCTCACGCGTTTGTGGCATCGGGCCATCCGCTGCTGAACAAACCAAAATCGCGCCGTCCATCTGCGCCGCACCCGTAATCATGTTCTTCACATAATCCGCGTGTCCCGGGCAATCAACGTGAGCGTAATGACGGTTACCTGTCTCGTACTCAACGTGAGCCGTCGCAATCGTAATACCGCGCTCGCGCTCTTCTGGTGCATTATCAATGTCACCATAGTCCTTGAACTCACCACCGTTTGCTTCCGCTGACACTTTGGTCAACGCCGCTGTTAACGTTGTCTTACCGTGGTCAACGTGACCAATTGTGCCCACGTTTACGTGGGGCTTCGTTCGTTCGAACTTTTCCTTAGACATTGATCGCTACCTCTGGACTAAATTAATAATGTTACTTGTTAAAATTAAGGGCCCTAACAATGGAGCCCATATCCGGACTTGAACCGGAGACCTCTTCCTTACCAAGGAAGTGCTCTACCGCTGAGCTATATGGGCAAAGTTGTTACTCCGCAGCTAGCCAGCTTCCTGCTATAACGGCTGCCGCCCTTCGGCCTCGCCGATCCCACAAATACGTGCCCTGTGCGACCGTAACCTACACTGCGCGCCCTCTATTGGCTCTATATATCTTTTCGGCCTATAGTGGAGCGGGTGATCGGGATCGAACCGACATCATCAGCTTGGAAGGCTGGGGTTCTACCATTGAACTACACCCGCACATTGCTCTGAATTTCTGGTGGAGGGGGTAGGATTCGAACCTACGTAGACATAGTCAGCGGATTTACAATCCGCCCTCGTTGGCCGCTTGAGTACCCCTCCGCACACACAGCCGGCTATTCTCGGCGACATCTAGCGCTAGGTCAACATCAGATTCACTAAATATGTGTATTTCACCGGCTCTTATTCGCCGTTATTGGCACTTTTTTCTTCGACTGTACGTTTCGCCAGCAAAATCCCATTAAATTTCTATTTCATATCGAATTTAGAAAAGCATATCGCAAGGATGTAAAATCACTAAAAACACACTTTTTTAATATGAAAATGAGCTACATTATCCAACTAATCACTCTCAACCTTTAAATATCATGAAAATTACAATCTACGGCTCCGGTTATGTCGGCTTAGTGACCGGAGCTTGTCTCGCCCAGGTAGGCAATCAGGTGCTCTGCGTCGACATTGATAGCAAAAAGATCGATATGCTAAAAGATGGCCAGATCCCTATTCACGAACCTGGCCTAGACGACATGATCCAGAGCAATATTGCTGCTGGCCGTATTCAGTTTACGACCGACCCAGCCAAAGGTGTCGCTCATGGTCTCTTCCAATTCATCGCTGTAGGCACACCTCCTGATGAAGACGGTTCAGCCGATCTTAGCTATGTCCTTAGTGTCGCTGAAACTATTGCTGAACATATGCAGGATTATCGTCTGATTGTGAATAAATCAACCGTGCCTGTTGGAACAGCAGATTTAGTTCGTCAAACCATTAAGCGCAAATGCGCTGAATTCAATAAAGAAGCTGCTTTTGATATTGCTTCTAATCCTGAGTTCCTGAAAGAAGGCGCGGCTATTGAAGACTTCATGAAGCCTGACCGCGTAGTAGTCGGCACGGATAGCGACAAGGCGAGTGAGCTGATGCGTTCACTCTATCAACCGTTTAACCGCAATCGAGATCGCATCAATGTGATGGATATCCGCTCGGCCGAATTAACAAAATATGCAGCCAATGCGATGCTGGCAACAAAGATCAGCTTTATCAACGAGCTAGCCAACCTAGCCGAGCGTGTAGGCGCTGATATTGAGCAAGTCCGCCTAGGTATAGGCTCAGACCCACGCATTGGTTATAACTTTATCTATCCAGGCTGCGGTTACGGTGGTTCTTGTTTTCCAAAAGACGTACAAGCCCTGCAAAAAATTGGGCTTAAGGCAGACTATGAAACCACTCTAATCGCTGCAGTGGACGCCGTTAACCAAGCGCAAAAAGAAGTCTTATATAACAAGATTACAACCTACTTTGATGATGACCTAAGCGGTAAGACCTTCGCTTTATGGGGCTTGGCATTCAAACCAAACACGGATGATATGCGTGAAGCGTCTAGCCGTGCGTTAATGCAGAACTTATGGACTGCAGGCGCTAAAGTTCAAGCCTATGACCCGGTAGCAATGGACGAATGTAGGCGTATTTATGGACAACGCGATGACCTTTCTTTATGCGACAACGCAGAACAGGCCTTGCAGGGAGCTGATGCCCTAATCATCGTGACCGAGTGGACTGAGTTCAGAAGCCCTAACTTTGTGATACTGAAAGCAACATTACAGAGCCCATTAATCTTTGATGGCCGTAATTTATATGATCCAGCCGACCTAGAAGCACAGGGTATTGAATATTATGCGATTGGTCGTGGTCGCTCTGTACAAAAATTCGACGATTAAATGTTAAATAACCGAAAAGATATTATCGATGCGAAACTCCCTCTGTTACTGCTAGCACCAGACAATAGTTGGGAGTTAATCGTTGCACTTGAGAAAATTGCAGCAGACCACTATCAAGGACTCTTTGTCCGCATTAAGAATGATCAGCTTGAAGGCCGTGAGTTATCAATCCATGAGGCACCCTTTCATGTCGCTGAAGACATCTGGGAATTACAGTATGGCGTGCAAGTTATGACCTTAGACCACGATACTTTACGGAATCACCCGGCCAGCACCGCTTGGCAACAGTGGCAGCAACAGCAATAATCCAATCTCTGTTTAGCGGCTCGCCGTAACCTCAGAATTCACTATCCGCTGTAATGCATAGTGGAAACCATATAGATTATTTAGCGCATCTATATGCACTAAAGGTTTTTTGCCTGGTTCAAAATAAGCCAAACCGATGTATTCACCGTTAACCGAGTCACAACTGCTGACATTCAGAACTACATCAAGCAGATTATATCGTGAGTCAATGATTGCAAGCGTCCCTTGATAACCACAGCCATCTGAATCAGCCCCTGTGATTTGCCCATCACTGATGCTCATGTTTGTCTCCAGCCCATCACGATCAATAAAAAACCAATGCCCATCTAATTCAGCAAGTTCTGGCTTACGTTCATAGATCGGGTTGTAGTCCAAGTTAATGGCACCAATATCACCACCGTTCATGGTTACAAAATGGGACCTTATTGCCTGCTTATCTAGAGTCCCAGTAATAGTGGCTTGATCAAACGGCGCGCCATCCAAGGCAAACAGCTCATACCTCGCCATATAGTACTGCCCCTCTTGCAGCTCTACACGACCACGGCACATCGCTTTTGCCCGCACACTGACTGCCGTAGAACGCCCTTGGATATGCAGGGCTGTAAAGTCATAGCGACCACGGCCGTTAATATCAAAAACACCTTGCCAAATACCATCTAAAGGGGCTTTAACGGTGTGCGCAGACTCTACCGCTTCTGGAACTTTAGGCGTCCCAGTAACACAAGAAACCAAACTTAGACTCACTAGCAATATGCATAAATGACGAATAGGTAACATTTGATCACTCCATGATGAATTTTAGGCAAGAACACACTTTTAGGATAAAGAAGTAAGCATAAGCTAAGCAAATGCAAAAAATTACCCTTTGCAGCTAATTTTTACTTAATAAGACTTGAAGCTTGGACGCAAGATCACTAATATCTCGCATCTGATTGATCGGATTTCATTTGATCGCATTAGGGCCGCCTTAGCTCAGCTGGTAGAGCAACTGCCTTGTAAGCAGTAGGTCGTCAGTTCGACTCTGACAGGTGGCTCCATTTCCTACGCAAGAACATAGTCTAATCCTTAGCTTATTTCGGATAATAAAGGCCGGGAGCTTTCTGTTCAGTAATGCTACTCTGGAAGAAATATCACTAGTCCTTCTTCCGTAATCGTGAACCCCATAAAAAGTAAGCGTCAACAACCAGTCAAGAAAATCAGCTTTTTCTTCCCGTCTATAGGTCGCGGTGGCATCGGGCAGGTATTTCTATCCTTAGCTAGGGAGTTTTGCCTACAAGGCCATCAGGTCGAACTGGTCGTACAGCGGTTAGAGGACAGCCATCGCAGTCAAATACCGGATGCCATATCCGTACATGTCTTAAAAGCGGAATCAACACTGCTCAGCCGTCTACGCATTTGGTGCTGGTTTCCTCGATACACTAAGGCCCTACTGTTCCCTTTTCTAATTCCTTTTCAACAGTCAAGCTCACAGCCTGTAGCAAATGCTTTAAGGCGTTACCTGGATAAACATACACCAGATTTACTCTATTCCGCCAAACCACATACTAATGTGATTGCGGTCATGGCTGGCCTAAAATCCATTGCTAATACAAAGATCATTATCACTGAACATACGGCGTTATCAATTGATCTCCATTCGCGTCGAAAAAAATTACGCTTCAAAAATATATCCCAAAGTCTTGCCGTCTTTTACCCTATGGCCGATGAATTAGTCACCGTCTCACACTGCACTGCAAAAGACTTAGTCACCACTATTAAGAGCAGTCAGCTTCAGCCAACACCCATCTATAACCCAATCCCTATTGATACCATTCATGAAAAAATGAGTGAATCACTAGAGCATCGATGGCTTACAGATCCAGATATTAAAGTTATTCTTGCGGTTGGTCGTCTTGAAAACCAAAAAGACTTTCCTAACCTTTTATATGCATTTTCAAAGGTACGGAAGCAAGGCGATTTTAAGCTCATCATATTGGGTGAAGGCAAACGACGTAAACAACTCGAAACGCTAATTAGTCAGCTCGATTTAAGTGAGCATGTCGAAATGCCTGGTTATGTGAAAAATCCTTATGCCTATATGTATCACAGTGACTTATTTGTATTGTCTTCACTCTGGGAAGGACTACCCACAGTGTTGATTGAGGCTTTAGCCTGTGAATGTAAAGTCATCAGCACCGACTGCCCATGTGGTCCAATGGAAATCCTAGAGGGTGGTAGCTATGGCAATCTAGTTCCTATCGCTGACTCATCTGCTCTAGCAGAAGCAATCATCGCAGCAGATAAGACAACATTAGACTGTCAGCGCCAATTAGAGTACTTAGATCAGTTTCGACCTCATGTTATTGCAAAACAACATCAACAATCCTTTTTTGATTAATGCCAATTGAAGTACAGCTCAATTTTCGAAATAAAAATATTACCTGAAACAAACCTTACTCAATTAAGTCAGCAGCTTTAAGACTTCAAATAAAGCCTTAAAATTCTATCCGTGTTATTCCGTTAATAGTGCAAGACCTTCCAGTACCAGATTCGGTGCATCGATATAATCTTCAGACAACATCACCAACATCTGTTTGTGATTACCACCAGTCGCAATAAGTATGCAATCATCACCCAAATATCGCTTCATTTGCTGAATGATGGCACTCAATCCCTGCTGCAGACAAAGCAGACTACCGGAGGCAATCGCATTGGTGGTGGATTTAGAAAATAATTGCACACCATCACCCTCCTGCACTATTGGTAACCTCTGCGTGCCTGTATTTAACGCAAGTAGCATGCTGGCATAGCTAGGCAGAATCAAACCCCCCATATGCTCCCCTCCTGCAGTTAAACCATCTAATGTTATTGCAGTACCACAGTCTATGATGATTTTACTTCCACTATAGAGCTGATGTGCTGCCAGCAAGGCTACATAGCGATCACTGCCATATTGAGTTGCATCGGCATAGGCGAGCTTCACGCCATGCGCCGACAATTGTGATGTATAAAAATGATGGTCATACGGGGCTAGTGCTTTTGCTATCTGAGCATCAAGTTGTTTTCCTAGAACACTGACTATATGAATAGAATTTATGCCAACTAATGGCAGTTGTTGTGTTACAGCTGCTAGTTGTGGCTGACCGCCATCATCGGCATAAGAGATCGCACCGCTATCACTAAATTGTTCTTTATCTAATAACGCCCATTTGCAGCGACTGTTCCCAAAATCCAACAATAACTTCATGTCATTCTCCTTAGACTCATATCACCCGTCAGCAGCCTATGCTCACCCTCTTTATTAGATACTTTATAGGCACCATCAGCACAGATACCCTGGGCTATCCCTGACAGCCCTTGATGCGGATCCTGTAAGCTTACTGATTGCCCATGGAATGCATCCATGGCCTGCCATTGTTCTTGCCACAGCCCCATCTGATCAGATTCAAACTCACGCAGCGCAGCAAACAAGCTATTGATCAGTTCTGCTGCTAATTGATTCCGTGACAAGCAGTCAGCAGCGCCCATAACTGTTAGTAAATCTATCCATTCCTGATCGATTGTTATTGTTTTATAGGTACTCATAGACACATTAACACCGACACCAACAACCAAGGTGCAGCTATCGCTTAGTTCACCAAAACACTCGAGCAACAGGCCTGCGATCTTTTTCCCATCACAGTAAATATCGTTCGGCCATTTCACCTGCACTTTTGGCACGCCCAATCGCTGCAGGCATTGCCCCACACGTAAGGCTAGAAAGGGACTCAGTACGGCAGCCTGACTAAGGGGACGCGATAAAGTCCAAGCCATCGACAAGTAAATATTAGCTGCATAGGGTGAAATCCAAGTACGGCCACGGCGACCACGACCCGCTGTTTGTAACTCGGATAAAACCGCTGACCAATAGCCATGACTAGGCGCCACTAACTCACCTGCCAATTGATTGGTGGAGCTTAGCTGATCAAATAACAGCAACTGATCTTCTGAGCTACGACAGTCCTTTTGCAAATGGCTATGAAGTAAATCTGAATTGAAAAGCTCAAGTTCATGCTGTAAACGATAGCCTTTACCGGCCACATTTTCGATCATTAGCCCTAAAGACTGGAGACGTTTTATTGCCTTATGGATCTCAGGATGAGTCGTTGAAAACTGTATTGCCAGCATCTCATCAGAACAAAACCCATGCTCGTTGAGTGCGACTAAAAGCGCTCTGTTTTCAATCATATTTTTTTAAACTCGTTGGCGATGATATTCCGCTCTATCTTATGCCCCTATAAATCGTCCTTTAATACATAGAGGCGAGCCATAAGCGCCTTAACATTGTACTATAGCGTGCAGGATTAGTAGCCTTGTGCTGCCAACAACATTATTCAGCTTCGATTTTTAGCCTTTTAGACGATACCTTCATGACAGACCAAGACAACAGTATCTCAAGTAACTTTATTCGCAGCCGTGTGCGTAATGACCTCGCAAGCGGAGACAGCACCCTCTTGACTCGATTCCCACCGGAGCCTAATGGTTATCTGCATATTGGCCATGCTAAGTCGATCTGCTTGAACTTTGGTATCGCTGAGGAATTTTCAGGCGCCTGCAATCTACGCTTTGATGACACTAATCCAGATAAAGAAAACCAAGAATACGTCGATGCTATTCGAAATGATGTTGAATGGTTAGGTTTCAGCTGGAAAGACACCCTCTTCACCTCAGATTACTTCGAGCCACTGTATCAGTATGCAGTACAACTGATCCAAGCCGGCAAGGCCTACGTTTGCGACCTAAATGCAGAGCAAGTTAGAGAATACCGCGGTAGCCTAACGGAAGCAGGCAAAGACAGTCCTTATCGCAATCGCAGCACAGAAGAAAACCTAGATCTGTTTTCACGTATGCGTAGCGGCGAGTTTAAGGAAGGTGAACGCGTGTTACGCGCCAAGATTGACATGGCCTCCGGCAATATTAATCTACGTGACCCGGCTATTTACCGCATCAAATTCGCACATCATCACCGCACAGGCTCCGAGTGGTGCATCTATCCCATGTACGACTATGCACACTGCATGTCAGATGCCATCGAGGGCATTAGCCACTCACTATGCACCTTGGAATTTGAAGACCACCGCCCTTTGTATGACTGGTTCATCAGCCAAATAGACATTGACTGCCATCCACAACAGATAGAATTTGCTCGCCTATCACTAGATTACACCATTACTAGCAAGCGAAAACTGCATCAGCTCGTGGCTGACCAACATGTCAGTGGCTGGGATGATCCACGTATGCCAACCATCTCTGGGATGCGCCGCCGTGGCTATACCGCCCGTGCAATCCGTGATTTTTGTGAACGTATTGGCATCACTAAGAAAGATGCCCAGATTGATGTCAGCGTACTTGAGAATTGTGTGCGGGAAGATCTAGATGAGCATGCTCAACGTGCCCTGTGTGTACTGAACCCGATTAAGGTCGTGATTGAGAACTACCCTGAAGATATGCCAGACGGGGAGATGCTCGAGGTTTCTAATCATCCTAAACGTCCAGAGCTCGGTAAGCGCCCACTGCATTTTGGTCGTGAGATCTATATCGAACGTGATGACTTCATGCTTGAACCAGAGAAAAAATTCTTCCGCTTAGCACCTGGTAAAGAAGTGCGGTTACGTTTTGCTTACTGTATCACCTGCAATGAAGTGATCTATGACGATCAGGGGCAAATCACAGAACTACGCTGCAACTATGATCCTTTAACTAAAGGTGGAAAAACCGGTGATGGCCGTAAAGTGAAAGGCATTATTCACTGGGTCAGTTGCGCACAAAATACTGCACTAGAAGTCCACCTCTACGATCGTTTATTCAACGATGCAAATCCGGCCGCTAGCGACGACTTTAGGACCAGTTTAAACCCCGAGTCAGCGATTACTTTAGAACACAGTGTTGGTGAAACAAGTTTAGCTGATGCAACGACAGGACAGGGCTTTCAGTTCGAGCGTTGTGGCTACTTTAGCCGTGATAGAGAGCAGACCAAAGACGGCCGTTTAATCTTTAACCGCACAGTGACCCTGCGTGATACTTGGGCCAAGATTAAACAGCAGTAAACCATCACTGAGATTGATTCTAGACGTCTAGCGACGATAGGCCTCGGTTATCCGACCGACAACGGCTAAGGCCGTCTGCACTTCGGCATTGGTCATGGTTTTGTATACCCCCACAATACCACCAGCGCTCTCTTCAGCTGCCTCAGTAGAGACCTCTGCTGCTGCGTCAGCAAGCTTGATCACAGTATCCATCAGAGGTTGGTTTTCTAACAGCCTCAACATCTGCTGCAGATTCTCATTACGTGCTAAGCGATCAGCGATACACATCAGTTCACTGAGTGTCTCAGACAAACGCGCGACAATATCATCACTTAATGCATCGGCCGCCGAACCGAGTACACGTGTTAGATTTACCAATCGATCGAGATCACCGTTCTCCACCAAACGATTAATCGCAGGCAAGGCTTTATCGACCTGACTCTGGTTAATCTGCTCCAACAGGACCAGACTATCCCCTGCAAGCTCAGCTAATCTAGCGATGATGTCATCGCTCAAGGCGTCCGTAGCGCTCTCAGCTAAACGTTGGCCTTCAATTCTTAAGTCACCTAACTGCGTCATCTTAATCGACCTCGTTTAGAGTAAGCCACGAGCACTGGCCCAATACATCTTGTTATAAGCGGTTTTAAACCAGTGAACTCCGGCAGTAGGTGCTTTTGGATCCGGCGGATTTTGATAATCAAACATGGCATAGCTTGCCTTACCTTCACCTGTCTCAATAAAACAAAAGACCTTGCCATCATAATTCCGTGGCGCAATACCAGACTCGGCCAGGGCTGCAACATTCTCAGCTAAAACCTCTGCTTCATAATGGGCAGTAGATCCGGCTTTGCTGATAGGAATATTAGTGGTATCACCGAGCACAAAGACATTGTCTCGTCCTTCCATATTTAATCGTTGCCGATCAGTGGCGATAAAGCCGGACACACCCAAACCATTATCTTCGATCACCTGCATGCCCTTATGCGCCGGGATAGTCACCAACAGGTCAAATGCTTGTTCTGAGCCCTCTTCACTAATTATGGTATTTTGAGTCACCTCTTTCATATTGAAAAAGGTCTCATACTGTATGCCTAGACGCTCAAATTCTGGGGCTGCCCACTTCGCAACCGGCTCTAAACTATGCACACGACCAATCGGGTAGGTGTAATGCAGATCAACCTTTTCCCAGATTCCGCGCTGTTTAAAGTAATCAACTAGCATGAAGGTTATTTCCAATGGTGCCATCGGACATTTATGCGGCACTCCTACTGCAACAACTACTTTGCCACCTTCAAATTTCTCTAACTGCTTATACATTGCAACAGCATCAGGCTCAGTATAAAACTGCAATGCATGCTCATTCAGCCCGGGAATCGATTCAGCATGTGCGCGAGAACCAGTGGCAATCACGATCATGTCATAGTCATAGCGTGCACCACTCTTTGCGATAACATAATTATTATCTAGATCAAAGGTGGTCACAGGGTCAACCTCAAAGCGAATTGAAGGTTCTAATAGACTCGTCTGATCACGGTACATTTCTGATGGCTGCATCTTACCCACCGCAACATATAAAAGCCCAGGCTGATACATATGTTGATCGCTAGCAGACAACATAGTAATGCTAGATTTTCCTGCTTTTAATTCTTTGCGCATACGACGTGCTAGGTTATTTGCAAAAATAGTCCCACCCATGCCGCCGCCAATAACTAATACTTTCATAACAACCTCATTTGGTTTGGTCGCACTTACTTTTCTTTACGAACAATTACATGCCAAACACCGTTCTCATCAAAACTATCGAGAACCTGGTGACCTACTTTTTTAATCCACTCTGGAATATCATTAGCAGAACCCTCATCCGTTGAAAGTACTTCCAGCTCATCGCCGACTTCTGCTTGCTTCATACTCGCAATCAGTTCCATTAGAGGCCCCGGGCAAAATGTATTCTTTGCATCTACGATTTTTCTATCATTCATAATCATTATTCCTTTAGCTCAGGTCAGAATGACCACACTTGTGAATCAGAGGCCATATCTAGAAACTTTGTCAGGCCCAATGGCTCAGCGACATAATCAACTAAATCAGAGACGGGGATATTGAGTATGTCTAAGGCCATAGAACAGGGATAAACCTTCGCATCACCTAGCTCTACTGCAGATTGGAATAACTCTCTAAAATCTGGTGCATTTTTATTCTGCAGAAGCACACCCACCTCTCCTTCTGCCGGTGCCAAGCTAGCATCACCCTTCTGGAAATAACGCATGGCGTTCATGGATAGGAATATAGTTACTTCGCTACCACTAACTGCAGCAACTGAGGCCAACATAGCGGCCATTTGTAACTGCTCACGGTCACCAGAGATGACTACAACAGAAACTTTATTCGACATGCTCTTTCCTTAATTTCTATAAGCTATTAAAAATAATAATTAATAATAAGAACTAGAGACTTTACATGGCAAAGGTAGAAAAGAAAGGGATATACGCACACCTTTTGTGTACTTTGAAGCTGGAGAGTAGCCTAAAAAGTTACAATGAAGAGATAAGTTTCAATGTAATTAAATATGCAGATAGAAATCTTGCATGACTTAAGTCAAGAATTCCATCAGGCTGGCTTGCAGATTTTCTAGATGTTTGAGGCTTGCGCAATCCATGAGGCCAAGAGCGCTTCTGTAGGCAAATCAGATAGAATATTCAGAGATGAATTTTGTCGTGCGAGCTTCTCTGCTAAACGCTGCGGCTTTTGCTGCGCTAATTCGACAGCAGAATAAATTGCAGTCGCCTCAAGCAACAAAGCATGTTCTGCATTCAGGCCCGGTACGCGCATCAAGTCAGCTAATGATAGCCAGCGTTGAATTGCAAAGTCTTCTACTCCAATACTCTTCGCCAACTGAATAACGGCCGAGCTTTCAGAGCAATGCCTGAGTAGGTCTTGTGTAGTGGAAATATTTTGTGCGCACAATTTAGGCAATGCTGATTGATCTATATCAGGAATATCGGCCAACTGATGTGCAACCACAGAAGCGGTTACCACCACTGACTGCCCCTGTTTTAGCTGAGCTATCTGCTGACGCAGTTGATCTAACTGCTGCTGGGCATCCGTGCGGTAGCTGATCATCTGAAACCGCGCCACAAGAGTGCGTAACAGCCAGCCAACACACAGACCGAGGCTAAATATAATTAAAATAATTGTCGGAATTCCAACAATAAATTCTGGGATTTGAGTCATGTAATCCAACACTACGATATCAAAGGCTTATCGCTTTAAAGAAAGCTACAGTTTAGTTGGATTCGGCGCGTCACCGTAAACCTCTTTCGGATCGAATACTTTATCGTCTTCTTGGTAGTCCAAGATCAGAGGGCCATCACCTTGGGGCTTTCCAATAGGGACTGAGCGGTAGAAACAAGAGCGATAACCAACATGACAGCTGGCGCCGCCATTGACTGCAACTCGTAGCCAGATACAGTCCTGATCGTCATCAATACGCATTTGCACAATCTTTTGAACAAGACCGCTTGTAGCTCCCTTATGCCATAAACAGGCTCGACTGCGGCTCCAATAATGGGCTTCACCAGTCTCAACTGTTTTTTTGAATGCTTCGACGTTCATATATCCCATCATCAATAATTCACCGGAATCTATATCCGTGGTGACAACAGGGATCAATCCATCTTCATCGAACTTAGGTGCTAGGACGTTACCCTCTTCAACCTGTTCTACACTCTCGCGGGGAGCAAACATAATGCGCGTTTTCCATATTTATTCGGTGCCAAAGTATACCACTGCACCTTTTAGTTTCCAGCGTCGAAACGCTGCTTAAGATTTTAGAACGGATTCCAACTCTTACCCTGAGTGATTTTCATATAGCCGACACTAGCGCCAGCACGCCAGCCAAGCCCAACACGTATTGGCGCCAAGGTAATCTCATCTCGTTTAACGTAGTTCACACCTGCGCCACCGATGAAGTAAAGGCTACCATCAACCCCTGGGAAGCGTTGAAAGATGTCATCTACGTTAGAAAGGTTATAAACCAGAACGAACACCTTTGATGCATTACCACCAAAATCAAAACCGAAAGAAGGTCCCTGCCAGTGTACTGTGCCAGTAAAGCCATCACTCATCACCAGCTCACCATCCCCGTAGCGCAAACCAACAATAATGGCGCCACCGGCCTCGCGACCCCTAATAAATCCAACAGGCTCACCACGCTCGGAGAATACTTTCTCTATGATAGATGCTATACCTTCTGCACCAGCACCAAAATAGCTGCTCGCCTCATCTAAGACTGTTTCTTTATCAAAAGTTGCCATTCCATCATCTGTCACAGCGTCGTCAGCAGCACTTTGCTGCAAAACTAAGGGAGTCGAAAGCCCCATCCAAAAAATTGCTAAGAGTAGATATCTCAACATTTACTTAATCTCCGTAATCGGTTTAATAAGAATAACATCGATTTGCACCTAGGGGACACTTAGCGACGTCCTATGACAGCAAAATCGCCGCGACCTCAGCCGCATCTTCAGTCTGCACAAACCTCTCACCAAGCTGACAACAGCTAGGGCCGTATTCTGTATACATGAACTTTAAGGTGGTACGTTCAACCACCGTTTGCGCCGCAGCCACTGATAATCCACCCTGCAATAGATATTCCAGATACAACGCAGCAGGCTCCTGTGCCTCACGTCGTGCCAAGGCTAGACAGACACCATAGGTGAAAACGGACATTTTACGTCTAGGTGTTTCACTTGAGCCACTAGGAGGCTTTAGACCCTCAGTTGCCAATTGCAGCAACCGTTGAACTTCCCCACATAAGGCTGTCATTGCTACTGTTTTATCCTGCTCACTCATAAGTCATACCCTTTTACACGTTTCATAATTCCATGATTTATCAGGACGAGAGCAGCTTGACTAGCCATCCTCCAATTCAGCCCATCGGTCCATCACCTGATCTAATTCCTTTTGCAGACTAGCTAAGGTATCCATCACCTCACTGGTGACATCAAAACTCTGTTCGTAAAACTCAGGCTGAGCTATCTGTTCTTGCAAGTAATTGATCTCCTGCTCAAGCTTTTCAAGGCGCTCCGGCAAGGCATCTAGTTCTCGTTGTAGCTGATAACTAAGCTTTTGTTTTTTCTGTGCAGCATCACGCTCTTTACTCTCTACTGCATGGGTAGTAACACCTTGATTAGGATCATCTTTCTCGGCTAACTGCTTACCATGCTTGACCCAATCACTGTATCCACCCACATATTCTTTAATCGTATCGCCTTCCTCAAAGACTAAGACACTAGTCACCACATTGTCTAAGAAATTGCGGTCATGACTTACGATAATCAGCGTGCCATCGTATGCTACTAAGCGCTCTTCCAGCACTTCTAGCATTTCAACATCTAAATCATTAGTCGGTTCATCTAACACCAATAGATTGGCTGGCTTGGTAAATAACTTGGCCAGTACGACGCGGTTACATTCACCACCAGAAAGACAAGATACTGGTGTTAATGCGCGCTTGGGTGAGAACAAGAAGTTCTTCAAGTACCCCACAATATGTCGCTGTTTTCCATTTAGGTTAATGTATTCTTTACCTTCACCTATATTTTCCGCTACAGTTTTTTCTCGATCTAAATCACGCTGAATCTGATCAAAGTAAGCAGTTTCTAAATTAGTCCCCAGTTTAACGTGTCCCTGCTGTGGCTCTAACATGCCTAGAATAATTTTTAGTAATGTACTTTTACCCACCCCATTATTACCGATGAGACCTATACGATCGCCACGCATCACTTTCAGGTTCAAACCATCAATGACTTTTTCATCACCATAGCTGTAGGAAATATTACGTGCCTCAATGACCTTACGTCCTGAGCGCTCACCACTTTCAATCTGGATTTTCGCTTTACCCTCACGCTTAACACGCTTTGAACGCTCATTACGCATCTCCATCAAAGCACGAACACGGCCTTCATTACGCTTTCGCCTAGCCTTGATTCCCTGCCTAATCCAATCTTCTTCCTGCGCCATTCGTTTATCAAATAGGCTGTTTTGGGCACCCTCTTCTTCCAAGGCTTTTTCTTTTAGCTCTAAATAATTCTGGTAATTACCCGGCCAACTGACAAGTTTAGCCCGATCAATTTCAACAATTCGTGTCGCTAATTTCTGCAAAAAGATTCGATCATGCGTAATAAAAATAATACTACCTTCAAACCCACGGATCCGGTTCTCCAGCCATTCGATAGTATTAATATCAAGATGGTTGGTCGGCTCATCTAGCAGTAATAAATCCGGCTTTGAAACTAAGGCTTTAGCGAGAGAAACACGTCGGCGCCAACCTCCAGAAAGCTGACTCAGGCTACGCTCTCCCGGTAGATTAAGCTGAGTAATCGTGGTGTCAATTTGCTGTTCAATATTCCAAACACCACTGGCGTCAATCTGTTGTTGTAGATTCTCAAGCTGTTTGAGTTGATGCCGATCAAGCTCTGAATTAGAAAGCCGATTGTATTCATCTAGCAAATCTTGTTGCTCTTGCATTCCCTTACGCACCACATCCCTTACAGTCTCTTCAGACTCATCTAGCAAGGTTTGTTCCAGTTGGCTAATACGCAGATGGCGGCGCTTTTGAATATCACCATCATCGGCAACATAGTCGCCTGTAATCAACTTCATTAAGGAAGATTTTCCTGCACCATTGCGCCCAATCAGACAGACCCGTTCCTTCGGTTCGATCATGAATTGGGCATGCTTAAGAATAGGAACGTCGCCAAATTCAAGGCTAACGTCATCAAATCGGATGAGATACATAGGCTATAGGGGGACTGCCGACAAAGTGAAATTAAGAGAGGCTAAGAATCAAACAAAATATATCAAAACCACCATAGCGGTTAATAGCTGTTCTTTCTATACAAACTACTCTCTGGTGGTACCGAATATTCTAGATCAATGTGATAGCTTAGACGATATCTCTACTATGCTTTATGTTTAGCTATAAAAGGCATAACAATCCGCTATCTAAAATATTTCAAAAGGCCCTTATGCGCTTAATTCGCTATCTTCTTGGAAAAATCATTCTTTGGAATGAACAACGCACCGCACCTACTCCACTGACCCGTGCCACAGAAGCACAAGAGGCCCTTAATCAAATGACTAGCGAGTGGTTGCTATATGAATTTAACGCCTGCCCTTACTGCGTCAAGGTACGACAAGAAGTACGTCGATTAAACCTTGAGATACAACGAGTAGACGCTAAACGTGATGCTGAACATAAAAAAATCCTAATTGAAGCTGGTGGTCGCTATCAAGTACCTTGCCTGAGCTACCCAACACCAAGCGGCATAATTTGGCTGTATGAGTCAGATGCTATTATTGCTTTTTTAAGAAAACAGACGGCATAAAAAAAAGCCCCTTGAGGAAAGGGGCTTAACAAGGACATAACAACAAGATAAGAGGGAATTATATCTCGTATGCTTTTTTAGAGGAGAGTCTCTAAACAACATGGATACACATTAACCTTAAAAACTTGAATAATCCATAGACGCCTACTCAATACGCTTGTACAAACCCTTTAATACCAGCAGAACCCACCAAAAAACCTGTGCAAAGCTGCCACGCCTTTACCGCACTAACGTAAAAGCCGAATACTTTCGGCCGATTAAACTATTTGACTCAGTCAAAGGCTATTATAGACAATCAAATTACGCATTATAGTTCGTAGTGCCTTTAAAGCTACTACGGCACCGTAGCCTTATGTGGAAAGCTGATTTTGGTAACGACCTTCGAGAACACCGCATTAGCCGTGGCCTCACCCAAGAAACCCTGTCATTCAATGCAGGGTTATCAGTTCGTTATGTCCAGCGCTTAGAAGCTGGTGAGCAACAGCCAACACTAGAGACCATTTTCAAACTAGCCTATGCTCTACACACCTCACCAACAGAACTAATCACTAGCACTTACGTCTGGTGGGTAAAAGAAGGAAGCGGTGATTTAAGCGAAGACTAATAGGCAAAAAAAAACGCCGAGAGATTCTCATCCCCCGACGTTTAATTTAACCAGATTAGCTAGTCTATTTCTTTTCTTGACGCTCTTTCGCTTCTTTAATGACCTGCTCAGCAACATTATTTGGGCACGGCATATAGTGCGAGAATTCCATAGAGAACTGGCCACGCCCTGAGGTCATAGTACGCAGATCACCAATGTATCCAAACATTTCAGCTAGAGGTACATCACCTTTCACACGAGTACCGGTAACACCAGGCTCCTGCGACTTAATCATGCCTCGTCGACGGTTCAAGTCACCGATAACATCACCCACATGATCTTCTGGTGTAAACACATCCACCTTCATGATCGGCTCCATAATTTGTGGGCCCGCTTTTGGCATAGTCTGACGGAAGCCACCACGTGCTGCCAGTTCAAAAGCAATCGCTGATGAGTCAACGGCATGGAAGCCACCATCTTGCAGCGTCACACTAATATCTACACAAGGGTAGCCAGCAAGGACACCCGTATCAAGCATAGACTTAAAGCCTTTTTCTACTGCTGGCCAGAATTCACGAGGAACGTTACCACCAGTAACCTTGGACTCGAAGGTCCAACCAGTACCGGCTTCACCTGGCTCAATGGTGTAATCAATTTTACCAAACTGACCAGAACCACCAGATTGCTTCTTATGTGTATAGCTATCTTCAGTACGCTGAGTAATCGTTTCACGATAAGCCACTTGTGGCTTACCAACAACCACTTCAACACTATGCGTACGTCGAAGGATATCAATCTTAATATCTAGATGTAGCTCACCCATACCCTTCAGGATGGTTTCACCACTATCTATATCAGTCTCGACGTGGAACGAAGGATCCTCAGCAATCATCTTACTCAAAGCAACGCCCATCTTTTCAGAGCCACCCTTATCTTTAGGTGCTACTGCCATTGAGATCACTGGCTCTGGGAAAACCATCGGCTCCAGAGTCGCTGGATTATTCTGATCACATAATGTGTGGCCAGTTTGAACATTCTTCATACCCAGTACTGCGATAATGTCACCCGCCTGAGCAGACTCGAGTTCTTCACGAGAGTCGGCATGCATCTCAACAATACGTCCAATACGTTCTGTTTTACCAGTGAAGGTATTTAGTACAGTTGAGCCTTTCTCTAATTTACCTGAGTAAACACGCAGGAAAGTTAGTGCACCATAACGATCATCCATAATCTTGAAGGCTAAGGCTCGCATTGGCTTATCGACATCAACAATAGCGAAGTTACCAGTCTCATTACCCTCTAGATCAACCTCAGGCTGAGGCTTCACTTCAGTAGGGTTTGGCAGGTAGTCGACGACTGCATCAAGAACCAACTGCACACCTTTATTTTTAAATGCTGAACCACAATATGTTGGGAAGAAGTCGAGAGCGATAGTGCCCTTGCGGATACACGCTTGTATGGTCTCAACACTAGGCTCTTCACCGTCTAGATATTTTTCCATAGCCTCATCGTCTTGCTCGAGAGCGATCTCAATCAGCTCTTCACGATACTGCTCAACGTCATCCAACATATCGGCAGGGACGTCTTGAATTTCATACTTAAATGGATCACCTGATCCATCCCATACCCAAGCCTTACGGGTCAATAGATCAACCACGCCACTGAATTCATCCTCAGTACCAATAGGCAATACCATTACCAATGGGCGCGCGCCGAGTACGTCTTTTACCTGCTTCACTACGCGGTAGAAATCCGCACCTAAGCGGTCTAGCTTGTTGACGAAAATAATACGAGCCACTTCAGAGTCGTTGGCATAGCGCCAGTTAGTCTCTGACTGAGGCTCAACACCACCAGAACCACAGAAAACACCAACGCCACCATCAAGCACTTTCAGTGAACGATACACTTCGATCGTGAAATCAACGTGTCCCGGAGTATCAATAATATTTAAGCGATGGTCATCCCAGACACAACTGGTCGCCGCCGACTGAATAGTGATGCCGCGCTCACGTTCCTGATCCATGAAATCAGTAGTTGCTTCGCCATCATGAACCTCACCGATCTTATGGATCTTGCCGGTAAGACTTAAAATTCGTTCTGTAGTAGTGGTTTTTCCCGCATCAACGTGCGCGAAAATACCGATATTCCGATACTTGGATAGGTCAGTCATAGTCTTTATCTGTTCACTGTCAAAGTTAATGATAGGCGGTTTGCCAGATCCTTTTAGCCGCGCGGATAATACTACAACTACGGTGCTAACACTAAGGGTTTATTATGCCTACACTGGTAGAAATAACGGGGGCAAGCCGATATGGGCATAACATTATGCCTCAATTCTCAGCCAAATGGGTCTCGGACTAGTCCTGCGCCGAGATAAGCTCAACCTTGAACTGTGTCACATCAAAGTCCCCCTGTGATAGCTCCGTAGCAATCGCCTTACGTTGCTTATATGGCATAGCTGTATTAATTATAAAAGCGAACGGCTGCCACGCATCAGACCGAAAAAGATAACCTGCATAACTCATAACACCCTGCAGAGTCCCTGATTTGGCCATGATCTCCGCAGACTGTGCTGGCAATAGCTGACGGTAGGGGCGAAACGCTTGCAACACATCGGCTAACTGGTTAACGCTCAGCCTGTTTTGTCGCGACAACCCGGCACCATCAATAATCACCGCGCCGCGCCACTGAAAATGCTGTTGAATATAATGCTGATAAGCCGTTTGTGCTGCGGTTGTCGAGATCTCACCCTGCCCATCGGATAAAGACAGCATCAAAAACAGCTGGTTGGCAATAAAGTTGTTAGAGTATTTAAGCATGGCCATGACCACCTGCTGCAGTGTGTGGCGGCTCTCATGCCGATAACTGAGCTGACTTGCTGGCGACACTGCTGCTGACTCAATCGCCATATCGCCGTTTACCTCAGCAGCACGTAACTTCTCTCTCAGTATTTCAGCAAAATAATGGGCGCCTTGATCGGCTGTAGTTAGCGGTAAACGGTGTCGGCCAGCAGCTACCTGAGTGGCTAACTTACGACCAATCGTCGTCAACGGGGTTTGCTGCTCATCACTGTTAGTCCCCGCTGTCGTCACATTAAGCGCTATGCTATTGAAATTCGCGGCCAATGCACCGTTGACTGCCGTGTAGGGGTTATTACTACCATCCCAGCCATCAATGTCGATATCTTCGCTAAAATAGCGCCCATCTGTCGATATTTTCGCTATCTCATGGATGCCGGCTTGAGCTAGCTGCGTCGCGATATAAGTAATCTCTTCGGAGGTTAGAAAAGGATCACCCAAGCCCCGAATAAAGAGCACCTTGCGCTGACCATCAAACCAAAATTCAGTACTGAATCGATGTTCCGCTCCCCAATACTGTAGACTCATCAGGGCCGTCAAAATCTTCACTGTGGATGCTGGCACCATCGCTACACGTGGGTTTTTAACCATCGCTTTCGATACCGATTGCTGTAACCAGAGAGCTGAAGCTGGCGTTGCTAACAAGCGGTCAACTGCCGGCCCTGCCTGTGCTACAGAGAGCCACAGCAGACCGAGCAACAAGCCTAGAATTGAAGTCCACATCGATTTACACAGATGACATATCATATTACTTAAGGACTTCATGATTATTCAGGCTTACACCCCAGTATTTGGTGCTAGTTAGTATCGCCGTTGTGACTTTTAAACGCCATTCCTTTAGCATTGGCAAGCCATTGATTTACTGGCTCTTTAGACATAACGCAGACAGCCTGCGTAGCCACACATGAGAACCCATGAACACAGCCCCTGAAAGTAACGACCATGAGGGAATCCTCCTACAGCAGAGCCCTTTGCTAGACGTACGCGCGCCTATAGAGTTTGCTAAAGGGGCTTTTCCACAGGCATTCAATTTACCGTTACTCAATAATGAAGAACGCCACCTCGTAGGTACATGCTACAAACAAAATGGGCAGGATAAAGCCATAGAGCTCGGTCATGCCTTAGTCTCAGGCCAAACCAAGACTGATCGTGTTGAGGCTTGGCGAGCATTTTGCGAACAAAACCCAACAGCTTACCTATATTGTTTTCGCGGTGGTTTACGCTCCAAAACCAGTCAGCAATGGTTGGCAGATGCCGGCATTGAGATCTGTCTGATTCAGGGTGGCTATCGCGCACTACGCCAATGTTTACTCGGCACACTGGCACAGGCCGATAGTAGATTTGATTATGCTTTAGTCGCTGGGCTCACCGGCTGCCGTAAAACCGGTATGGTCCAAACATTAGATAATGGCATTGATCTCGAGGGAGCCGCCTATCATCGGGGCTCTAGCTTTGGCGCTCACGCTGTTGCACAAAGCACCCAGGTTACTTTTGAGCATCAACTAGGCATCGACCTACTCAATGCCAATAAACAACAGCACCAGATCTTAAGCTTAGAAGATGAAAGTCGCTTTATCGGCAGCGTCGATATCCCGGCCAATATCTATAATAAAATGCGCAATTCGCCACTGGTTGTTATCGAGGCAACTTTGGAGCAACGCTTACAACAGTTACTAGAAGAATATGTAATCAATATGCAGGCTGAGTTTTTCGAACTACACCAAGATGAAGATGCCGCATTTGATGCCTTATCTGAATACCTGCTCGCAAGTATGCAACGCATTCGAAAGCGTTTAGGCACTGAACGCTGTGACGATCTAATTCTAAAAATGCAGCGAGCACTAAGCCGTCAAAAAGAAGGGCGTGGCTTTGATGCACATTTTGATTGGCTGCAACCATTATTAGATCAGTACTATGATCCTATGTACCGCTCACAATTAAGCAAACGAGAAGGTTTAATTATTTTTCGAGGCAGTTTTGTCAGCTGTAAAGAATTTTTAGACGATTATGCCAAAACAGCGATCAATCGTTAAACCCTTATGACTCATTAACATTCTTAGGAACTAAATATGGAATTCAACGTTTATCTCTCTGGTGAGATTCATACTGACTGGCGTGAACAAATCAAAAAAGGCGCCTCCGACCTTAAACTTGATCTCGACTTTAGCTCTGCGGTAACCAACCATGCTGCCAGCGATGCTGCTGGTGATTTATTACTCCCAGAAAGTGAAGGTTTTTGGCGTGATCACAAATCATCTAAGGTGAATGCGATCCGGACAAAAACCCTGATCGAAATGTGTGACATTGCAGTTATCCGATTTGGCGATAAATACAAACAGTGGAACGCCGCTTTCGATGCTGGCTATTGCGCAGCCTTAGGCAAGCCCTACATCACACTACACGATGAAGACATTGTTCACCCCTTAAAAGAAGTCGATGCTGCAGCCATGGCTTGGGCGCAGACCCCAGCGCAGGTGGTTGAAATTTTACGCTACGTTTCGGCCTAACAGTTCAATACCTCACCGTATTATTAGGCAAAAAAAAAGCTATGCCCTGCGGATCTAATCCACATTTGGCATAGCTTCTTTATTCTGCCGTTAACCGGCCCAGACTTAACAGCTAATTGGTTTCACTACCGCTGGCAGATCAGATTTCCCCATAAGGAACTCATCAACACATTTTGCAGCCGCCCGTCCTTCAGCGATAGCCCATACAATCAAACTTTGGCCACGCTGCATATCGCCAGCAACAAAAACACCTTCGACATTAGTCATCCAGTTTTTATCTGCAATAACATTACCGCCTGCATCTAAATCAACACCTAACTGCTCCAACATCCCTGGCTTTTCTGGGCCAGTGAACCCCATCGCTAACAAGGCTAGATCACAAGGCACTTCTATTTTGCTACCTTCCACCTCAGCAAACTGCATACGGCCATCAACCTCTTTCATCTCAACCGTCACTAGCTCGAGTGCCTTCACATTGTTTTGCTCATTACCAATGAAGCGTTTTGTTGAGACTGAATAAAGACGCTCAACACCTTCTTCATGCGCTGATGCTGTACGGTAAATCCGTGGCCATTCTGGCCATGGGTTAGATTCGGCACGTAAGTCAGGGGCCTGTGGCATGATTTCCAACTGATGTACGCTAGCTGCGCCTTGGCGATTAGCTGTACCTAAACAATCGGCACCAGTATCACCACCACCAATAATCACAACATGCTTACCTTTGGCATCGATGAAATCACTAGGCTTGTCATCACCTTCACAGAGATGATTTTGCATAGGTAGGTATTCCATCGCTTGATAGATACCCGACAACTCACGCCCTTCAGCTGGCAGATCACGACGCTCACAAGCACCACCAGTTAAAATAACGGCATCAAACTCTTGCTGCAGACTCTCAATTGCAATATCAGCACCGATATTGGCGTTTGTTACAAAGGTCACACCCTCAGCTTCCATCTGATGCATACGACGATCAATCATACGTTTTTCCATCTTGAATTCTGGAATACCGTAACGCAGCAATCCGCCAATACGATCATCTCGCTCGTATAAAGTCACACTGTGACCGGCACGTGCTAATTGTTGTGCTGCCGCCATACCTGCGGGGCCTGATCCGACAATCGCTATCGTCTTATTACTCTTACTATCTGCTATTTCTGGTTGTATCCAACCTTCTTCCCAAGCTCGACCAATAATCGAAAGCTCTACCGCCTTAATATTAACTGGATCATCATTAATACCTAAGACGCAAGCACCCTCACAAGGTGCTGGGCATAGACTGCCGGTAAATTCTGGAAAATTATTCGTTGCATGCAAACGCTCAATGGCTTCTTCCCACTGCTCGCGATAAACCAAATCATTCCAATCAGGAATCAGATTGCCAAGCGGACAACCTTGATGACAAAAAGGGATGCCACAATCCATGCAACGCGAGGCCTGTTGGTTCAGTTCTTCACCGCCCCAAGAGTCCATGACTTGACGCCAATCTTGCAGACGATCCTCAACTGGACGATAAGGCTGTTTCGCTCTACCGACTTCCATAAATCCAGTTATCTTACCCATTAGATGCCTCCATAACTGCGTCATCCACTGAAGTACCATTAACTTCAGCTACACGTATCGCCTCTAGGACTCGCTTGTAATCCGTTGGCATGACTTTAATAAACTGAGATTGATAATCTGACCAATTCGCAAGAATATTCTTGGCTACAGTACTTTCTGTGTACTGCAGATGCTGTTCTAGCAGCCCTTTCAACTCTGCCACATCATCGGCATTATCTACGCTTTCTAAAGCCACCATATCTTGATTGCAATTAATGTCGAAGGTTTCAGCATCTTGCAAGACATAAGCAACACCACCTGACATACCTGCAGCAAAGTTACGTCCAGTTTGACCTAGCACGACAACCACACCACCAGTCATATATTCACAACAGTGATCTCCGACGCCCTCAACGACCGTCTTCACGCCACTATTCCGTACTGCAAAGCGCTCACCGGCGATGCCACGAATAAAGGCTAAACCGCTGGTTGCACCATATAGGCAGACATTACCCACAATAATATTTTCTTCTGCAACAAAACGTGATTCCTGCGCTGGATGCACGATCAGTTTGGCGCCAGAAAGGCCCTTACCTAAATAGTCATTAGCATCACCTTCTAAACGCATGCTAACCCCTTTAGGTACAAAGGCACCAAAGCTCATACCAGCAGAACCTTTAAAGTGCAGCTGAATTGTATCTTCTGCAAGCCCTTTGCCACCATGCTGCTTAGTGATGTGGTAACCCAATATGGTACCCACACTACGATTTGTATTTTTCACATCCAGTGTTAGCTTAACTGGTTTTTCTTGCGCAATAGCTTGCTCACATTGCGGCACTAGTTCAGTAACATCCAAGGTCAGATCCAATCCATGATCTTGTTGCTTAGTACAGTAAATATCAGTCCCCGCATGTGGCGTTGGCTTATGCAAAATAGCTGAGAAATCCAAACCATTAGCCTTCCAATGATCAATCGCCTTACGCACATTTATGCGGTCTACTTGCCCGATCATTTCATCAATACTTCGGAAACCAAGTTGCGCCATATGTTGGCGAACGTCTTGAGCAATAAACTTAAAGAAATTTTCCACAAACTCAGGCTGGCCACCAAACTTCTTACGTAACTCTGGATTTTGTGTTGCAACACCTACTGGGCAGGTATTTAAATGACATACCCGCATCATAATACAACCCATGACTACGAGTGGTGCAGTTGAAAAACCATATTCTTCAGCACCTAATAATGCAGCAATAATGACATCACGACCGGTCTTCATCTGACCATCCGTCTGCATCACGATGCGATCACGCAGGCCGTTCATGACCAGTACTTGCTGTGCCTCGGCAACACCCAGTTCCCAAGGGAGACCCGCATGTTTTAGTGAGTTCATTGGTGAGGCACCGGTACCACCATCATAACCAGAGATCAGCACCACATCGGCATGCGCCTTAGCAACACCGGCAGCAACTGTTCCAACACCTACTTCAGCAACCAACTTAACGTGTACGCGCGCTACTGGATTTGCATTCTTAAGGTCATAAATCAACTGAGCCATATCTTCGATAGAGTAAATATCATGATGTGGTGGTGGCGAAATCAAACCTACACCAGCAGTCGAGTGACGTACTTTAGCTACCCATGGGTAAACCTTGCTGCCTGGCAGTTGTCCACCTTCACCAGGCTTGGCGCCCTGTGCCATTTTAATTTGGATATCGTCAGCGTTAACCAGGTACTCACTGGTTACGCCAAAGCGGCCTGAGGCCACCTGCTTGATTGAACTACGACGTGAATCGCCATTGGCATCGGGGGTAAAGCGATCAGGATCTTCACCACCTTCACCTGTATTCGAACGACCACCAATACGATTCATCGCAATGGCTAATGTTTCATGCGCTTCAGAACTAATCGAGCCATACGACATGGCACCAGTAGAAAAACGCTTCATGATTGTATCAATGGACTCAACCTCATCAATCGAGATTGGCTCACGGGCATAGTCCAATTCAAACAAGCCACGCAAAGTCGCTAAATGTTCGTTCTGCTGATCTACTCGATCAGTGTATTCCTTAAAGATTTCATATTGACCTGTGCGGGTCGCATGTTGCAACTTGAACACAGTCTCAGGATTAAATAAGTGATACTCACCATCACGGCGCCATTGATATTCACCACCCCAATTCAAATCAGGTCTCTTTACCTGACGTTCTGGGTAGGCATGGTGATGTCGCATACTCACTTCGGACGCCACTTCTTCCAGACCGATACCACCAATACGTGATGCAGTCCAAGTAAAGTAACGATCAACAAATTCTTTGTTTAGACCAATTGCTTCAAATACTTGTGCACCACGATACGATTGCACGGTAGAGATACCCATCTTCGACATGATCTTGATCAGACTCTTACCGACACCTTTGATATAATTCTTTTCAGCGGCCTCTTGCGTCATCGCAGGTACATACCCTTTACCGATCAGATCTCCGATCGATTCAAAGGCAAGGTATGGATTAACTGCACCAATACCGTAACCAATCAAGACGGCAAAATGATGTACTTCACGTGGCTCGCCTGACTCTAGGATCAAGCCAACCTTAGTTCGGCTACCACTTTTAATCAGATGATGATGCACACCGGCAGTCGCTAACAGCGCTGGAATTGGCGCATGATCTTGGTCGACACCACGATCAGAAAGAATAATATTAGTGGCACCATCAGCAATTGCTTGGTCAACTTCAGAACAAACCTGCTTCAATGCTTTATCCAGACCAGCACCAGCTTCAGCGACTGGGAAAAGAATTGATACGACACTGGTCTTAAAACCAGGCAGATCCACATCCCGAATACGCGCCAATTCATCATTGGTTATTACCGGTGATGGAATCTTAATTTGACGACAGCTTTCAGACGTAGGCTGGAGCAGATTTCCTTCGGCACCAATTGTTGTCGATAGCTGTGTCACCATCTCCTCACGAATACCATCCAATGGTGGATTAGTAACCTGAGCAAATAATTGCTTGAAGTAGTCATATAGCAGGCGCGAACGATTTGATAACACGGCTAACGCCGCATCGGAACCCATTGAACCAATTGGCTCCATACCCTTAGCTGCTTTTGGCGCTAAGAGCACACGCAAATCTTCATGCGTATAACCAAATGCTTGTTGTCGCTGTAATAGGGTCTCTTCATCATGTCCGGCTACATTGTCTGTCGCTGGCAAATCCTGAACCGAGATTAAATTTTGGTCTAACCACTCACGGTAAGGGTGTTCTTGAGCGAACTGGCTTTTAAGCTCAGCATCTTCAATTATTCGACCTTGCTTCATGTCGACCAAGAAAATACGACCTGGATGCAGGCGATCTTTAATCACCACATCTTCTGGTGGAATATCTAATACACCAACCTCTGAAGCCATAACGACCATGTCGTCTTTAGTTACATAGTAGCGTGATGGACGCAGACCGTTTCTATCGAGCACGGCACCAATTACGTCACCGTTAGTAAATGCTGTTGAAGCAGGACCATCCCAAGGCTCCATTAGACAAGCATGATATTCATAGAATGCCTTAAGCTCATCCGACATGGTTTCATGCCCACTCCATGCTTCAGGAATCATCATTAACATGACATGCGATAAGGGACGGCCAGACATGTGCATGAACTCCATCACGTTATCGAAAGTCGCAGAATCACTACCACCTTCAATTGCAATTGGAAAGAGCTTCTTTAAGTCATCGCCAAACAGATCTGACTCACATAATGCCTCACGTGCACGCATCCAGTTGGCATTACCTCTAACGGTATTAATCTCACCATTATGCGCAACAAAACGGAATGGGTGCGCTAACTTCCAAGCAGGGAAGGTATTAGTTGAAAAACGTTGATGAACCAAGGCCAAAGCTGACTCAAAATCATCCTGCAATAAGTCTGGGTACATCAGCTCCAGCTGGGTAACCGTCAACATGCCTTTGTAAATAAAAGTGCGGTGCGATAGTGATGGAATATAGAAATAATTCTTTTCAGAAAGATCAGATGTGGCTACTGCCTTCTCAACTAACTTACGAATAACAAAGAGCTTACGTTCGAAGTCCATTTCATCGGCGACATTGTCTCCACGTCCAATAAAAATCTGCTTGAATGTAGGTTCACCTGCTAAAGCTGTTGGACCGAGACTTGAACTATCAGTCGGCACTACTCGCCAACCTAAAACAGTCTGACCCTCTGCCGTAATAATCTCTTCAATAATTGCTTGAATACGCTCTGACTGTGCAGGGTCCACTGGTAAGAAAACCAGGCCAGCTCCGTATTGTCCATATTCAGGCAGATCAATGCCCGCTTCGGGACATATTCGCTTAAAAAATGTGTGTGGCATTTGCACTAACATGCCAACACCATCACCGGTGTTTTCCTCACAACCACAGGCACCACGATGCACCAGTTTTTTGAGGATGGTTAAACCGTTTTCGATGATCGCGTGAGACTTGCGTCCCTTAATATTAGCCACGAATCCAACACCACAAGCATCATGCTCATTTGCTGGATCGTAAAGGCCTTGCGCTGGCGGGTAAGTATTCTGCATCGCTATTCCACTAAGTCTATATTCTTATGATTCTGATAGTAGTTAATCAGGCCGCTTGAGTATCTATCTCGCATGATTATTTAAGCGCAATAAATACCTTAGAAATTCGCGACTTAGGCAGTTATAAACATGCACTAAGAAGGCCGCAAAGTATAATGCAGAGGGGGGAAAGGCCGCAAGCTAAGGTACTCTTTAAACCTTGTACGAAAAACACCCAAAAAACTGAATATTGAGATACAAAGTCCTGAAATATATGAACTTTAAGCCCTCGAAACTCTATCTGTAGGTTTAGCCAGTAAGTCTGTCAATCTAGCTCAATTGATTATTTGTAGGACTGCCAGCAATCACATAAAAGCAGACACTCATTAGGTGAGGTAGTTAGGCTAAATTCAGCTCATTCTATTTAGCGATTAAACGACGCTGACCTTGGTCTTTCCACAGTGAGTACAGATAAATCGATTCACTAAGCGACCCTGTTTTGAGTCGAAGATAGATTCTTTATCTAGAACCCATTTATGGTGGTTGAATTGACAAAGCCCTTGCTTTTTAACCACCGGCTTTTTGAAGGAGATAATCTTAGCCATAGCTTCACAAGGTGCTCACCAAATGGTTAAGAGCGAGACCACTACCAACTGCAGCCGACACATGCGGGACAAATGACAAATATCGATGGGTAACAAAGCGAATGAAGGCCGGTTGGTCGGTATATAGGAGCTCTTTTACCCCAGTCCAACGATCCAGTGCATAGCCGACACTCAATCCGGCTGGCAAAAGTGGTAGGAACCAGTACGAGGCCTCCTCAGAGAATCCCACAATGAAGCTAAAATATAGCGTCAGCATGTAAAAAAATGTTGTGAGTAGAGAAAACATAATTCAATGGCACCTAGAGATAAAACCTATCGCAATAATACACGATTAGACAGTGTCAAAATAAAATCACAGACACAAAAAAACCCCGCACTCATCAGAGTACGGGGTTTTAGATTTGATGCCTGGCGATGTCCTACTCTCACATGGGGAGACCCCACACTACCATCGGCGCTAAGCGGTTTCACTTCCGAGTTCGAGATGGGATCGGGTGGGTCACACTTGCTATGGTCACCAAGCAAACTGGCATGCATAACGGATTCATCCATTACACAAATTCTGAAAATGCATTCAAGTCAAAAGTATGTCTTGTATCAGTGTACTGTTACTTCACGTCACTCAATGTATTTGAGTGTTATATGGTTAAGCCTCACGGTCAATTAGTACTGGTTAGCTTCACACATTACTGCGCTTCCACACCCAGCCTATCAACGTTGTAGTCTTCAACGGACCTTTAGAGATCTCAAGGATCTAGTGAAATCTAATCTTGGGAGAGGCTTCCCGCTTAGATGCTTTCAGCGGTTATCCCTTCCGAACATAGCTACCCGGCAATGCC